>WNEZ01000003.1_pt1 | contig 274764 bp, 280 predicted proteins | sample 5400521 | NCBI WGS metagenome assembly WNEZ01 (sample SAMN13153339, study PRJNA577476) | soil metagenome | isolation source: 120 cm saprolite under Douglas fir tree site 2 hole 1 replicate 1 | place: USA:California | collected 2015-04-18
CTCGATGACATCGTGGACACCTCTTTCCACGGCATTCAAGCAGCCTCCCCTCAGGCTGCTCTTCCTCCGCTTAGGTGTCCACCATGTCTCCGGCCACCCGTCCACCATCTCCCCGGTACGTACAAAGCCGCCGCACTCCGAAAGATTAGAATTTACATGGGGTCACGGCCGTTACTAAGCCGTGGCACGGCTGAAGCATCGCGTGCCGCCCGGGAGGCTATTTTTTGAATTCCACCGTCAAGACCGCGCTACTTTGGGTGGTCATCATCGTCCTCGTCTTCCTGCTGTGGAGTCTCTTCCAGACGACGAAGGGCACCAGTGAGCCGATTCCATTCAGCGCATTTCTCGACCGCGTGAACTCCGGCGTGGTCGAAAAGGTCACCATCCGCGGCGACGACATCCGCGGCGAGACCAAGTCCACCGCGCCCGGAGGCAAGAAGGAATTTCACACCACCGCACCGACCAACTATCCCGCCATGTACGACCTTCTCAAGCAGAAGGAAGTCACCATGGAGTTCGAGCCGCCGCAGAACACCGGCTTCATCACCGCGCTGATCACCTGGGCGCCGGTGCTGTTCCTGATCGGCCTTTGGATCTTCTTCATGCGCCAGATGCAGGCCGGCGGCAACAAAGCGCTCTCCTTTGGAAAGTCGAAGGCCAAGCTGCTCTCCGGCAGCGCCAAGAAAGTCACCTTCAAGGATGTTGCGGGCGTCGATGAGGCCAAGCTCGAGCTGCACGAGATCATCGAGTTCCTCAAGGAGCCGCAGAAATTCACCAAGCTCGGCGGCAAGATCCCGAAGGGCGTTCTCCTGATGGGACCACCGGGGACTGGCAAGACGCTTCTCGCGCGCGCGATCGCGGGGGAGGCCAACGCGCCGTTCTTCTCGATCTCCGGATCGGATTTCGTCGAGATGTTCGTCGGCGTGGGCGCCTCGCGCGTCCGCGATCTGTTCGAGCAGGGAAAGAAGAACGCGCCGTGCATCATCTTCATCGATGAGATCGACGCCGTCGGCCGCCATCGCGGCGCCGGACTGGGCGGCGGTCACGACGAGCGCGAGCAGACGCTCAATCAGCTCCTGGTCGAGATGGACGGATTCGAATCGAACGACGGCGTGATCCTCGTCGCCGCGACGAACCGTCCCGACGTTCTCGACCCTGCCCTCCTCCGCCCGGGCCGATTCGATCGGCGCGTGGTCGTCGATCTGCCCGATCTCAAGGGACGCGAGGGCATCCTCCGCGTGCACACGCGCAACATTCCGCTCGCGGAAGATGTCGACGTCACCGTGCTCTCGCGCGGGACGCCGGGATTCTCGGGCGCCGATCTCGCCAACCTCGTCAACGAGGCGGCGCTCAATGCGGCGCGTTACGACAAGAAGAAAGTGCAGATGATCGACTTCGAGTTCGCGAAGGACAAAGTCCTGATGGGCGTCGAGCGCAAGTCGCTGGTCATGAGCGATCGCGAGAAGCGCAACACCGCGTATCACGAGTCGGGTCATACGATCGTGGCGGCGGTGCTGCCGGCCGCCGATCCGCTGCACAAAGTCACCATCATTCCGCGCGGCCGCGCCCTCGGCCTAACGCAGCAGTTGCCGGTCGAGGACAAGTACTCGTACTCGAAACGATATCTGGAAGCGAACCTGGCGGTGCTGATGGGCGGCCGCATCGCGGAGGAAATTTTCCTCAGCGAGATCACCACGGGCGCGGGCAACGACATCGAGCGCGCGACGCAGCTCGCGCGGCGGATGGTGTGCGAGTGGGGCATGTCGGAGCTCGGACCGGCGACCTTCGGCAAGAAGGAAGAAGCCATCTTCCTCGGCCGCGAATTCGCGCAGCATCAGGACTACTCCGAGGCCACCGCCATCGAGATCGACAAGGAAGTGCGGCGGATTCTCGACAAGGCGTATCACACCGCGCACGAGGTCATCTCGAACAACAAGCAGTCGCTCGACAAGATCGCGCGCAAGCTCTTGGAGCGCGAGACGCTGGAGGGTTGGGAAGTCAACGACGTCCTGCGCGAGGACACCGGCATCGACTACATCAAGCAGAAGGAGTACTACCCCGAGGAGGCCCCCGGCGAGAAGATGACCATCGCGCCGGGGAGCGGCCCATCCACCGACGTCCCGCTACCGGTGCAGCCGCAGCCAGCGCCGCAACGGGAGGGGTAAGGCTCGCCGCGTATCGCGATACGCAGAATCGCGTCGCGGCGACAACACGCGATCGTCCTACCAAGCCTGCGCGACATAAGCAGAGCAGCTTGTCTTCGACGTCGTTACGCCTCTGACGTTTGCGATAACCGGCATGAGCAAGATCGGCAGGTCTACGTTTGTGCCGGCACGGGCTTTTTTGTCGCCCCTTATACCGTCATGACGGCGGCACACGTTCTTCGCCACCTCTGGGATAAGTTGGAGATGCCTTGGAAGCAGGGCAAGTATCCGACGAACACAGTGGAGCCGGAGTTCCTCGTTGCCGCGGCACAGATGGTCGATATCCGCGGGCCAGATATAGCGGCACATTGGGAGATCACAGGTGCTACGCCGCTCGACTACACCGATATCGCGTTTCTCAACGAGTTAAAAAAGGGCAGACCGTCGGATCAAGTCGGCGGACAAGTTCTTCGATACATGGGATGGGTTAAAGAACATCTTTGTGAAAACGACCAAATTGTGAAGGGTCTCGTCATCTGTCGCGATCCCGACCCTAAACTCTCGTACGCGCTCAGAATGGCAAACAATGTCGCGATTCGTTACTACAACGTAAGTTTCAAGCTCAAGGACGCGCCGTAAATTGCCACTTTCTCTCATGTCAGAGCTTGCAGCGTTGGTTGCTGCCATTCACTCCCTAGGTCCGGTCCGCGCCTCGACCGATGCAGCCTGGACACGGCCGACGGCGCAGAAGGTCATCGACTGCGTACTTTCGCTAAACAGGCAGTACGACGTTTCGTCGTACCGCGGCTAGAACTGTTCTCGGGTACTCACGCATCGACGCCCTCCATCAGAGATCTTCTTGCTCTGATTGACTCGTACGATTCTCCAGCCTCATTCATGGTCCAAGTTCTCAACTACCGCGATCCCCGTCGCGCCTCGATCTTGCGCGGAGTCACAGAGTATCTCGCGAGGATCGCTGAACAGGGCGACGGTTCTGAAACAGACAATCTTACGAAATGGGCGTGTCAAGCACACCCGCGCGATTATCGTGCAATGAGCGTTTCGGGATTCGGCTTAGCAGGTTTTCAGTTCCTGCGCATGTTGTTCGGCGCAAACACGACGAAGCCCGACGTGCACATCATTCGATTCGTTGCCAACGCTGTCGTCAGAGGTGTTAACGATGTTGAGGCACTCGCTCTCCTCGAGCAGGCCGCAGCCGTCGCCGCTGTAGATCTGCGAGATCTTGACACAACAATTTGAGAGTCTTCTGCGAGAGCGCGCCGCGGAGGTTGACTAACGCGAATTGGTCGCCGACTCGGCCATCGCGACTATCACGGCAACTTGCCGACGCACACGACACGGCCATCGAGCGAATATCCCCACAGTGGCCCGTTGAAGGCACGATCGTCAGTGGCGAACAGGCCGTCGTCGCGGCTCGCTCGCTGCGTTCAACTTCATTACGCCTTGGAAGCCGGCGACACCATAAAGCTTTCCGTTGGGGGCGAAGAAGACCTGGATGAAGTCGAGCTGCGCCGGCGCTTGCGGGACCGCGAGACCTTCATTCAGCGGCTGCCAGGTCTGTCCTCCATCCATGCTTCTCTTGACACCGAAGCCGTTGCCGCCGCCAGCGACGATCACGCCGCGCCGGATCGGATCGATAGCGATGCTCCACGCGGGAAAGATGGCGAACGGACTGCCGAGTTGGCGCCAGGTGTCGCCTCGGTCGTCGCTGCGCCAGAAGCCCTGGAAAGTGCTCGCGTACAACACGTCCGGTACGACGGGATCAAGCGCCATGCGAAAAATTGCCTCGCCGCCCGGCGACGCGAGATCGGTCCATGTCAGCCCGCCATTCTGGCTGCGGCGGGAAATCGTGCCGACGGCGTAGATCGTTCCGCTGCCGAACGGATCGACGAATACCTGCTGGATGCCGACACCTTTGAAGAGAGCGGTCCAGTGCCGGCCGCCGTCGCTTGACTTGGTGACACCTCCCGAGTCGGCGATGCAACTGGTGAGACAGGAGCGCGCATGGGCCGCGTACAGAATGCTGGAGTCCAACGGATCGACGGCGATATCGTTCAGGATTCCTATGACCGCTCCACTGGACTGATAGCGGACCCACGTTAACCCGCCGTTGGTGGAGCGATAAACGCTGTAGTCCAGCATGTCCCACGCCATCGCTGTGACGCGATTCGGCGCGCTCGTTTCGACGATGATTTTTCGCAGCAACTGTACGTTGAAGGGCAAGACATCCCAGTTCTTGCCGCCATCCGTCGACTTGCTCATCCCCGCGATGTAGAAGGCGTCGGCATACAGCGTGTCGGGCGCAAAGGGATCCGCCGCCACAACGCTGGTGCCGAACGGAGCTGCGTTCGGCGTGAGCGCCACCCACGTGTCGCCGGCGAGGGCAACGCTCGCGTGCAGGGCCAGAAGTAGGGTCGCGAAGCGCATACAATCTTTTGAGAAGAAAGTGTGGCAGACCGTTACGACTATCCATTTTCGTAACATGACTCGAGGTGGTAGCCATGAATCAGACAACGCGGCGATCCATTTTCCCTCTCCTGCTGTTGCTGGTCAGCCCATCGGTCGTCGGCCAGTCAAAACCGGACGGCACGATCGTCGAGGATGTTGCCTGCCCGGCGAACACGGTCACTTCGTATGACCAATATGTACAGCGCTCGCGACAGGCGTATGCCGAGGAGGTGGAAGCGGCGAAGCGGGAAGGGTTCACGATGGCGACGCCCGAAAAACTCAGCGACTGGCTTCTCGACCGTCGCGAATGGGAGCGTCGCCGTGCATACGCCGGATTCGAATGCCGGCACATCAAATACGTCAGCGACGGGTTGAAGGTCAGCGGATATCTCTGGAAACCGAAAGACACAACCGGCGCACCGCGGCCGCTGATCATCTTCAACCGCGGCGGCAACCGGGAATTCGGGACCCTGTCACCGTGGATGTGGTCCGGCTTCTTTCCTTTTTTGGAGCAGGGCTTCGTGGTGGTTGGATCGCAGTATCGCGGAAACGATGGCGGAGAAGGCCGCGAGGAATTCGGTGGTGCCGAGATTCGCGATGTCCTCAATCTCCTCCCGCTCGCCAAAGCCCTCGGCTATGTCGACATGAACAATGTCTTCCTGTTAGGCGCCTCACGCGGAGGCATGATGGTTTATCTCGCTCTCAAGGAGGGAATGAACGTCAATGCCGCTGCCGTGATGAGCGGAGTCAGCGACGTTCCCGCATTGGTCAAGGACAGACCGGAGATGCGCGAGCACGTTCTCAAAGAGCTGATTCCGGATTTCGACAAGCGAGCCGACGAAGCGATGCGAGAGAGATCGGCGATTTACTGGGCGGATCGCATCAATGTGCCCGTGCTCATCCTGCACGGTGCAGCGGACTGGCGGGCCGATGCCGGCCAGGCGCTGGGCATCGCGCAGAAGCTGCACGAGAAGCACAAGACTTATGAGCTGATCGTCTATGCCGGCGACAATCACGGGCTGCTGATGCACCGCGCCGACAGCGACAGGCGCATCGTCGACTGGTTCAAGGAACACTTGCGCGGGAAGTAGGAACATCGATGATGCCGTGCGTTGTCGTTGAACCGGGCGACGCGCTCGGGAGGCATCGTCAGATTGAAGTGAGCGATTTGCTCATCGAGGCCGGGGTCTTTTCCGCTCCTGAAGCTTTTCGAGCACGGCAGTCTTTCGGGCCCTGACATCCTGCGGACGCGGGCTCTCCCCACATCTCTTGCAATACAAATTCTCCTTCACGTGACCGCCGCACGCCTCGTGTTCATAGACGATCGGTGGTCCCTCGGGCGCGGCCCAGCGGTCGCCCCATTGCGTCAGCGCGATGATCACCGGTTTGAAATCCAGACCCTTTTTCGTCAGGTGATACGTCGCAAACCCCTCAGCGCCACCCGAGGTGGTCATGAGGCCTTCCTCCACGAAGCGCTCCAGCCGCGCGGCGAGAACGTTGGGCGCGATGTCGAGGCTCTTCTGAAAATCGGTGAAGCGCGTCATGCCCGCGAAGGCCGCGTTGCGGAGGATGAGCAGACTCCAGCGCTCTCCGACGATCTCCAGCGCGCGGGCCGCCGAGCAGACTTCCTTGTCATAGGTCCGGCCTAGCATTCTTGAATGATAACACTTGCGTGACGCAACTATTTCGTTACTTGCATCACGCTAGTCTTGATGCTATCTTGATGCAGGCATGTGCCCGATGTGCATCGCCACCGCAGCCTGGATCACCTCCGCGAGCGGCATTGCCGCGCTGGTCGTCGCCAGGGTCGGCGGCAAAAAGGAGAAAAAGGATATGGAGTTACCGAAAGTCGTGTCCCGAGACGAGTGGCTGCGCGCACGAAAGGAGCTGCTCGTCAAGGAGAAGGAGTGGAGCCGGCAGCGTGACGCGCAGAGCGCGGAGCGACGCAAGCTGCCCATGGTGCGGGTCGAAAAGGACTACGCGTTCGACGGGCCGAACGGCCGCCGCACGCTTCTCGATCTGTTCGATGGCCGGCGTCAACTGATCGTCTACCACTTCATGTTCGACCCGGAGTGGGAGGAGGGATGTCCCGCCTGCTCCTTCGTCGCCGACCACTTCGATGGAGTGCTCCCCCACCTCGCCGCGCGCGACACGTCGTTCGCGGTGATCTCGCGCGCGCCGCTTGCGAAACTCGAGCGCTTCAGGAAACGCATGGGATGGGGCTTTCCGTGGCTGTCGTCTTTCGGCAGCGATTTCAACTACGACTTCCAGGTCACCATCGACGAAGAACATCCCGAGTACAACTATCGCGACTACTACCCGATCGCCGACGCGATGGCTTCGAAGATGAAGGGGCCGCCTCCGGGCGAGGGGCAGGGCTTGAGCGTGTTTCTGCGCGACGGGAAGCAGGTCTGCCACGCCTACTCGACGTTCCAGCGCGGCCTCGATCCCTTCCTCAACACTTACAACTTCCTCGATCACACGCCCCTCGGCCGTCAGGAGAACGACCTGCCGATGACGTGGGTGCGCTACCACGACAAATATCAGGAGAAAGAAAAATGAACATCACAGGCAAAACAATTCTTGTCACAGGAGCCAATCGCGGGATTGGACGAGCACTCGTGGACGAAGCATTGAAGCGAGGCGCCGGGCGGGTGTATGCCGGCACGCGTCAGCCACTGACGCATCCCGACGCGCGCGTCACACCTTTGACGCTCGACGTCACGAACGCTGCGCAAATTCAGGCAGCGGTCGAAAAAGTCGGATCGCTCGATGTCCTCATCAACAACGCCGGCGTGGCGCTCTACGATGACCTCAGCGATCGCGCGGTGATCGAACAGCACCTGGCCGTCAATCTCTTCGGACCGTACAGCGTGTCGCAGGCCTTCGTGCCGCTGCTGTCGCGTTCTAGCGGAGCGATCGTGAACGTGCTGTCGGTGGCGGCCCTGGCCCCCTTCGCGCCGATCGCGGCGTACTCGATCTCGAAGGCTGCCGCGTTTTCGATGACGCAATCGCTGCGCGTCCTTCTGGCAGCACGTGGCGTCAGCGTTCACGCCGTCCTGCCCGGCCCCGTCGATACCGACATGAGCCGAGGGGCCGAGATTCCGAAGAGCAGCGCGGAGTCGGTCGCGCAAGGCATCTTCGACGGAGTGGAGAGAGGCGACGAGGAGATTTTCCCGGATCCCATGTCAGGATCTCTTGCGGAAAGCTGGCGCAGCGGCGCTGCTAAAGCGCTCGAGCGCGCGAACGCGGCGATGTTGGAGGCAGTGCAAGCCAAGTCGTAAGAGACTCGATCGAGCCGGCTTGTCTCTCGCAAAGAGCGAGCCGGCTCCAACCTCTATGCCGTCGATGCCGACGGCGAGTTCCCATGGCCGCGGGTCGTCAATTACGCCAAAGGGAGCGGCCGATCGAAGGATCTCGACGCGCTGACGAAGCGCCGGGCGAGAAGATGACCATCGCGCCGGGAAGCGGCCCCTCGACCGACGTCCCGCTGCCGGTGCAGCCGCAGCCCGCGCCGCAACGGGAGGGGTAAAGAGTGGAGCGCCGCCGACTCCGGCGGCGGCGCGGCACTGACGTGACGTGTTACGCTGACCGAGGAAATAGAAGTTGGGCGGCTGGAGGACCAGTTCATGAGGCTGCGCCGATCTGGGGTCATCACCGTCATGATGTTATGGGCACTAACCGTTAACGCGCAGCATCGTCCCATCTCATCACAGAGCCCGAATCTCGAACGACTTCTCACAGCCGTCCAGAAGCTGGTCAATTCGTACTATCCGAAGGCCCAGGTGACCTTGGACGGCCAGGTCATCCACTTCGAGTCCAACACGCGGAAGTTCATGATTCACGAGCCGTTGCTTACGGGCGAATGGCAGGACGCGCGCGAGGAAACCGGCCCCCAGAAGAGTGGAATCTACGGCGATGTGGAGCTCAGATCCGGGGTTTACGCAGGACAGGCGGGGGTGCCGCAGACGTTCGACAAGCGGTACTTCACTTTATTGGTCATGGCTCCGTACGATCCGGTCCACGATCAACATCTCTACGTTCGCGTGAAGTACCCGTACGACATATCACACCGTTTCCTCGAGGACTTCCGTCGCCTGGTAAATCAATTCGGTCGGCTCGTGTTCCCGGAGTCGGGTGGTCAGCAGTCCAACTCGCGGTTGCCCCGTTAGCCGGGCCGAACGAGGTGTGAAAAAGCCACTGCCTGTGCTCCTTCTCCCAGGTATGGACGGCACTGGTGATCTTTTCGAGCCACTCGTAGCGTCGGCGCCGCCAGAGTTCAAACCCATTGTGGTTCGGCTGCCCCATACCGGTTCGTACGACGAACTCGAAAGATCGATCCAAGCGAGCATTCCGCCCGAGGGCGAGTTCGCAATCGTCGCCGAGTCATTCTCGGGGCCGCTGGGCGTTCGTGTCGCCTCTGCCGCTCGCGATCGAGTGGTGGCACTCGTACTCTGCAACACGTTTGTTTCGCGGCCGGCACACCGGGTATTCGGGCTTCTCCCATGGGCCGTACTGTTCGCGATGCCGCAGCCAATGTTCGTCGTTCGCTGGCGTCTTCTCGGGCGATACGCATCACCAGGTTTGCTCACACAACTCCGCTCCAACATCAACAAAACGCCTGCTCACGTCCTGGCAGCGAGGATGAGGAGCGTTCTTCGAATCGACGAGCGGATCGCTGCAAAATCACTTCGTTGCCGCGTGCTTTATCTACGCGGCACGGAAGATCGAGTCATATCAGAGCGAGTCGTTACAAATACTCTTCGTTGCCTGACGGGCGCGGTTCGCAAAGACATCGGCGCCCCACATCTTCTTCTCCAAACTTCTCCGCAAGTCGCATGGTCTGCGATCGCTGAATTCCTGGGTGCCGGAAGCCTCACTTTGAGCGCCGATACGTGTCAATGATAATTCGCGATTGCGGATAAGCACCCTCAATGATGGCGATGAGTTTTCCGTCCGGTGACAGGCGGGCGAAAAATCCATTGCGCTCGAGGCGGCGAACCCGGCCATCGCGATCGAGCAACATGATCTCCTTTGTCTTCCCCTCGTTTGCCTTGGTGAACAACACCTCGCCTCGCTGGCTCCAGCTCGGATAGATGGCGTGGATGTCCGCCGCCGTCAAGAGCTGTTCGTCTTTGCCCTCCGCGTCCACTCTGCAAACGACGTCCAGTTTCCCTCGACGATCGGAGTAAAACACGATGCTGGCGCCATCAAGAGACCACTGCGGATTTGACTCGTTCGCATCGCCCGAAGTCAGCTGGTGAAGATCGGAACCGTCTGCATTGACGATGTAGAGGTGCGATTTTCCGGCTCTGCGTGACGTGAACACCAGGCGCTTTCCATCCGGCGACCAGGACGGTGCACTGTTCATAGCACCGTCACTCGTGACCTTCCTTTCGTGGTTGCCGTCGCGCACTGAAACGACAACGATATCGGTGCGACCTTGCGAGCCAGCGGCGAACGCCAGCGCACGACCATCCGGCGACCAGGATGTCCACGTTGCGTTTAGATCCGCGCTGCTCATGCGCCGTTCAGCGGAGCCATCTCGGCGTGCAACGTAGACACCCCATTGCTTGTTGCGCAGCACTGAGTAAGCGATCCACTGCGAATCCGGTGACCACGAAACGTCCTGGTAGAATCCCGCGCCAGCGATCTCGTGACGAGCGGTGGTTGCGCAGGCGGCAAAACAAAGTATCAGTGAAAGCGAAACGATCGAACGCGGGGCGGGCATTGGTTTCGTTACGCTAGCATCGATTTCGATGCGCCCACATATCGCCGAGGTCACGAAATGCTTACAACGAAATCAAGACATGCTCGTTCGCGATGTCACACCAAGTGACGCTCCCGCCTGGCTGCGACTTAGGCGCGAGTTGTGGCCTGGTCACGGCGAATCGGAGCACGCCGCCGACATCGCCGAGTTTCTCGAAGGGCATGCGCGTGAGCCGCTCGCCGTCCTGGTCGCGGCGGATGGCGCCGGACAGCTCATCGGTTTCGCCGAGCTATCCATCCGCGCCTACGCCGAGGGCTGCCACACCGACCGCGTCGCCTACCTCGAGGGTTGGTACGTCGCGCCAGATGCCCGCAACCAGGGAGTGGGACGCGCGTTGATCACAGCCGCCGAGGCGTGGGGACGATCCCAGGGATGCATGGAGTTCGCTTCCGACGCCGAGATCACCAACGACGGCAGCGCGGCCGCGCACAAAGCACTGGGCTTCACAGAAGTCGGACAGGTTCGCTGCTTCCGAAAGGATCTGTAGACATTGAGCGCATCATCGCGACGCTGGCTCGCCAGCCCAATCATCGCGCTCACCGCAGCGCCGCTCTTTTTGGTCGCGGTCGTTTACATCGTGCCGGCGATTCTGCGGGCCGCCGATTCGCGGCATCTGGCATTGGTGAATGTGGGGCTTGCGTCCTTCATCGCAGTGATGCCCACTTTCATCGCAGGCTGTGTCTCTCTGCTTTTCATCCGTAACTGGTCGGAGATCTCGACCACACGATCCGTCGTCTCCGCAGTGGTCGCCGCAGGTGCCTCGCTCGCCTTCGCCTTTCTTCTCGTGTCGCGATTCCACGGTAAGCATGTCTCCATCGGGCTTTCCCTTTCTGCCATACTCATCTCGATTCTGCAGATCGTGGTTCTCCGCAGCGGACGCAGCGCGACCTAGCGAGAAATGCAGCAGGACCGCCACGATTACTGGCGATCCTCTACGCGGTCGTCTACGCGATCTGTTTCTTCATGGAGGCTTGATGCGGCTGCGGCGCTGAATCACCACAGAGTCACAGAGCACACAGAGATCTCTCTGTGCTCTCTGCGCCTCTGTGGTGCTATCGTTTTCCGCGGATGTGGCCATTTCGAACCGCCAGCGAGAGGAAACGAGAACGGTAGCGCAGGCAGTTTTTGAGAGAAAGGAACCTGGCGAGGATGGCTCGCACGATCCCGAATACGTCGCCATGCTCGATCGCCAGCGCCGCGAGATGCAGGCGCACAAGGACGCCATGCCCGTAAGCGAGGAGAAGGCCCGGGCACTGGGCCGGACGATTGCCGGCATCGGCTTTTTCAAGCTTCAATCCGAAAAGCAGAAGAACCGCTGGTGTTTGTTCCTTACCGTGATGACAAATTACTCAAAGAAGCGCGCGAGAAGTACGGCGACGAGTTCGTTCAGTGGGTGCTGGCGCGGCAAAACACGATTGTCGAGTCGATGAAGCGCTGAATCACCACAGAGTCACCGAGCACACAGAGACCTCTCTGTGCTCTCTGTGCCTCTGTGGTGCTATCGTTTTCCGGTGGCAACGGTGCCGCTCGACGCGGCCGTCAACCAGAAGCGGATCGCGGCCGCGCTCCAGCACCGCTTCTTCCTCCGCGCCCACATGACCGCGATTCTGACCGCCACGATTCTGGTAGGACTCGGCGTCACGCGCCTTCTCTTCCTCGCGCACGTCAACGTCTTCGCGATCCGCTACGGCGTCGCGGTCATCGCCGCCTACGCCGCCTTCGTCGGCTTCATCAAACTGTGGCTGTGGTACGTGGAGTGGTGCGGACGGCGCCGCTCCGGCGGCAGCTCGTCGGACGACTGGTTCGACTGCGTCAACTTCACCGGCGGCGGCAGCAGCTCATCGACGTCAGGCGGAGTTTCTTTTGGCGGCGGTGGCGGAAAATTCGGCGGCGGAGGGGCGACCGGAAGCTGGGCGTCAGAAGCGAATGCGCAGCCGGCGCCGGTCGTGGTGGTGCCGCCACCCAGGTCATCCTCGAGCTCTTCCTCGAAAGGCGGCGGTGGCGGCGGCATCGACGACCTCGGCGAGCTGGTTCTGGTCCTCCTGATCATCGCGCTCGTGTGCGCGATCATCGCCTCGTTCGTATGGATCGTGTGGGCCGCGCCGACGATCCTGAGCGAAGTGGTGTTCAACGCCGCACTGGCGGGAGTACTGGCGCGCCACGCGCACCGCGCCACTCACGGCGATTGGATCGGCGGCGTGATCAAGAAGACCGCCATTCCATTCGCTCTGATCCTGACGCTGTCGGTCGCGATGGGATGGTGGGCGCAGCACATCTGTCCGCGCGCGCTGCGCCTCAACGACGCGTTGCACTGCCGGCGTCAATAACGCCACCGTCCCGCGATCCACACGCGGTGAAAGCCGACGCGCTCGTAGTGCGCCGGAATCCAGACTGCGCCAATGCGAGGAGGAACGACCCACACGCCTTCCACGAGGACCATTCCGGAGCGCGGCGGACGCGCGACGATCGCGGTGGTGCAGGCGGCGGTTGATAAGCTGAGGGCAACAAGCACTGCTGTCATCGTTCGTTTCATGCACATCAGACGAAACGCGCGCTCCGCATGTTGACGCGCCCTCGTGACGCCGATCACATGAACCTCGCGATTTTCGACATCGATGGAACGCTCATCGACAGCAACGCCGTCGACAATGAATGCTTCCTCGCCACGTTCGAGGTTGCGTTCGGAATTCCAGCCGCCGACGTCGATTGGCGCGACTACCGGCATCACACCGATCGTGGACTGACGCACGAATTTCTGCAACGCGCCTGGGTTCGCGATCCGGCTGAAGAAGACATCGCGCGGCATCGCACTGCGTTCCTCGGCGCGTTGCGGCGCCGGATCACGACGCTCGAGGAGATTCGCGGCGCGCGCGCATTCCTCGCGTTTCTGCACGAGCGCGGATGGGAGGTCGCGCTGGCCACCGGCGCGTGGTCGGAATCGGCGCGGCTCAAGCTCGCTGCCGCCGGATTTCCATCCGATCTCCCTCTCGCCTGCTGCGATGTCTGGGCTTCGCGCGAACAGATCGTGTTAGGCGCAATTGCGGGCCGTACTTGCGATCGCATCGTCGTCTTCGGCGACGGCTGGTGGGATGTCCGCACTTCGCGCACCCTCGGCTTGCCGTTCATCGGCGTCGGCAGCAATGCGATCGGTGCGGAGGAGATGATCGCGGACTTCGGCGATCCGGAGGACGTGCTCGCGACGATGCTGCGGATTTCCTGATGAATCACCACAGAGACACCGAGAACACAGAGATTTCTCAGTGCCTCTGTGGTGAAGACGGCGGTCTATACTTCCCGCACACAACAGGGAGGTATGTATGGCACCAATCCTGACGCCGCAGGCGATCGAGATTCTCCGGCGCGCCTGCAAGAGCAACAAGACCCTGGCTGCCGCGATGAAGGACCCGCGCGCGCTGCTGGCACGCCACGGCATCAAGCTCCCCGACGACGTCGAGCTGCGCATCTATCAGCGAAAAGGCGGCTCGAAGAAGAAACACGACGCGCCGAATATGGCGGATGCGATGCTGACGCGGGACTTCGACAAGATCGTTCAACTCGGGGAAATCTCACCGGCTCTCGATGCGTGGTGGCGGTCCACCCACGGCGGATGTCCTTTCCCGACCTGGCCCTATACGACGACGAAGAAAGTCTTTGTTTGCGACGTCTGGGGCGTTTACGCCGGGCCAATAGAATGGGTCCAGGACGTGCCCGGGACGTCGTTCGGCCACTGGACCTATCCGAACGCACAGACGGTGTGCCTCCGCGGCCACGAAGTGCTGCAGACGGTCACCGAGTGTCTCCCCAACATCACCATCAGCCCGTAGCGCGCGGGCTTCGCATCGACAAAAAGAGAAGTCCGATGGCGATGGCGAGGAAGAAACCCTGCGTGAAGTCGATGAAGTTCTCGCCAGCGCCATGCGTCCAGCGCAGCGACAGATGCGCGAGGTTGCTGAGGATCAGTGCCGTCATGCCGGCGCGGAGGAATGTGATCGATTTTTTCGTTCGGAGGTCCATGTTCAATCCTTGATCCAATACCAGATCATCAGAATGATTTTGATGCCGGCGATCGTGACGGCCACCGCCAGCAGGTCCCAATTGAAAACGTGGTTCGTGTAGTACCGATACGCCCACAGAAGCGCGGCCAGGATGCCGCCCGCAGTTCCGGCCACGCCCATGGAGCGTCTTCGGTGATCGAAAAATCGTTCGTCGATTACGTTCATTTCTTCGTCTCCAGAGAAAAGATGTCGTCCATCGGATGCCCGAAGACGCGTCCGAACAGTAGCGCCAGGGGCAGGCTGGGCACGTAGCGGTTGTTCTCGATCGAATTGATGCTCTGCCGCGAAACGCCCACCTTCTCGGCGAGCTCTTCCTGAGTCCACCCCTTCCTGGCGCGGAACTCCCTCACCTGATTGCGTACCTTCGGAAGCATGTCAAGTCTACTTTACATCAACTTTTGCGGGGGCGGCGCGTATTCCCAAGGTGTCGGAACACGATCACTTCGCGGAGGCGCTTCGCGGATTCGGTCCGATCGGAATCCTCGCGATTCTCGCCATTCTGCTGACGGGAAATGTTTTCGTCGGTCCGATGATCGTGTTGCCGATCGGAACGCTTCTCGTGCTGGTGTGGGTCCGATGGTCGCGCACCTCATGGAGCGCGATCGGATACGCGCGCCCCGCGAGCTGGGTGGCGACGATCGCGGGCGGGATCGCGTTCGGCATCGCGTTCAAATTCGCTATGAAAGCGGTCGTCATGCCGCTCCTCGGCGCCGATCCGATCAATCGCGCCTATCACTTCCTCGCCGGAAACCGGGCCTTGCTGCCCGCCGCGATCTGGGCGATGTTCGTCGCGGGCTTCGGCGAGGAGACAGTCTTTCGCGGCTGGGCATTCGAGCGGCTTGGCAAACTCTTCGGCAATGGCATCGTCGCGAAAATATCGATCGTCGTCCTGACCTCGATCTGGTTCGGGCTCGATCACTATCAGAGTCAGGGTCTGTTCGGCGTCGAGCAGGCAACCATCACCGGTCTCGTCTTCGCAACCATCTTCGCGATCACAGGACGGATCTGGATGGTGATGTGCGCGCACGCGGCGTTCGATTTGACTGCGCTGTGGATGATCTACAACGATCTGGAGGCGCAGATCGCCCACCTTGTGTTCAAATAGCCGGCACCATGTGCCGGAACATCAAGATCCTGTTCAATTTCGAGCCTCCCGCCACCGACGACGAGATCCGGGCCGCCTCGCTGCAGTTCGTGCGAAAGCTGTCGGGCTTCAACAAGCCGTCAAAGGCGAACGAGCAGGCGTTCAATCAGGCCATCGAGGAGTTCGCCGCCGTCGCCAAAAAACTCCTCGTCTCGCTGGAGACGAGCGCCGAGCCGCGCGATCGCGAGATCGAGCGCCAGCGTGCACAGGCACGCGCGGCGGTGCGATTCGGAACGGCGTAGCCCCTCACCCGCCGCTTCGCGGCACCCTCTCCCCGCTTCGCGGGGCGAGGGACTTCGTGAGACCTTCGCCCCGCTTGTGGTGAAATATCGCGCATGAACCTCGCATTCGCTGTCGCGTTCACCCTCTACGAGCTGCTCGCGCCCGACTCCCATCAATTCGCGATCACCTACGACGTGGCGCAGGAAAAAGAAGGCGCCGATGTTTTCCTCAATCCCATTCGCCCCGGTTCGATTTCCACGAAGGAACGCGTGGTCGACCCCGCCACGGGAGAGGAGCTGAAATTCGAAGAGGTGACAGACGAAAAAGGGGCGCGCTTCATCAAAGTCCACCTTCCCGCTCCGGTGCCGAAGGGCGGTCAAACGCGCATTCGCATCATCAAGACCTACACCGATCCGGCGTCGTACTCTCTCAAAGATGGCCAGCTCGTCTTCGAGCGCCCCCTCGGCGTCAAGCGCAACGTGGTCGTGATGCCGAAAGGATGGGAGTTGATCGGATGCGCTTCGCCGGGGATCGTCTCCACCGACGCTGACGGCCGCGTTCGCGTCAGCTTTCTCAACGATCGCGACGATCAGCTTCCCGTGAAGATCATCGGCAGGAGGCTGCCGTGAAGAAGCTGATGCTGCTTCTCCTTTTGCCGACCGTGCTGCTGGCGCAGGAGGCCTTTCATCGCGCCGAGCAGGACCGCGAGATCAGCTACTGGCTCCTCGATCCGGCGTCGCATCAGTTTCGAATCTCGCACGACTTCACCGTCACGCGCGCCGGACAGAAATCGGTCCACAGCTTCGTGCGCAAAGGGAGCGTCGTCTCGCCCGACGCGAAGATGATCGATCTCGACACCGGCAAAGCGCTCGCGACGCACAATGTCGCCGGCAAAGATGTCAACGCCCTCGGCTACTACCCCAACAAGGTCGAGCCGGACTCGGTGGCGGTGCAGGGCGATCTCCCCGATGCGGTTGCTGAAGGAAAATCGAAACGGATCCGAGTGGAGGAGACCTACACCGATCCTGTCGGGTACGCTGTGGAAAACGGTGAGCTGGTTTGGAAGCGCACGCTCGGGCGTCCCCTCAATTACGTCACGCTCCCCGCGGGCTGGATGCTCACGTCGGTCAACGTGCCGGCCGCGATCTCCGTCGACGACGAAGGGCGGATCAAATTGCGGTTCGTGAACCCGCGCAACGACGAGCTGTCGGTCGCGATCAAAGCGCGGAAGCGATCGAAGTGAGCAAAGACGACAACGTCGAGCAGGCCGTCCCATTCTTCGGCGTCTCCAACCTGGAGAGCTCACTGCGCTTCTACATGGACGGCCTCGGCTTCACCATGAAGTATAAATGGATCGACGACGGGAAACTGCGCTGGTGCTGGCTGGAGATCGGAAGTGCGGCGCTGATGCTGCAGGAGTTTCGCGAAGAGCATCGGCCGAAGATGAGAGTCGGCGAGGGCGTCACCATCTGCTTCACGTGCAAGGACGCGCTGAAGATCTATCGCGACGCCAGGGCTCGCGGCCTCGAGGCCAGGCGGCCGTTCGTCGGCAATGGCTTCTGGGTCACCGAGCTGAAAGATCCCGACGGCTTACCGCATCGATTTCGAGAGCCCGACCAAAGTTTCGGAAGAAACGGAATACGACGGATGACCGTCTTCGACAAAGGCCTCATCACGATGGCGGGCTGTGCGCTGCTCTTCGTGATCCCGGCGATCCCGCTCATGCTACGCAAGGTCCCGCGAAACATCGTCTATGGACATCGCACGCGAAAAACGTTGAGCGACGACGCGATCTAGTACGACGCCATCGCGTCTCGGTCGTGACGCTGGTCGCGCCGGCGGCGATCGCGGGACTCGCGACGGCCGCCTACGTCAGGCGGATTTCCGGGCGGTGAGAAGCAGTCGCGGCGAGCCGAGGCGAAACGGTTCGCCGTCAGTGGAGGCGAGCATCGACTCGACCTCGAGACCGCTGGCTTCGAACATCTGACGCAGCTCGCCGCTGGTGAAGATCCAGGTGTGGGCGGTCTTCTTCTCGTGCACGCTGCCGCGCACGAAGGTGTATTCGACATCGAGGCGGCTCTCGTTGACGTCGTAAGTCGCGGAGCTCAAGAAAAGAATGTCGCCCACCGCGATCCGTCGTCGCGTCTTCAGCGAAGGCAAGAGCGACTCGGCGGCGCTGCCGATGTCGAGAACGAATCGCGCACCAGGCTTCATGGCCTTCGCGATCGATGCGATCGAAGCCTGCGATCCGGCGCGGCCAAGGTAGCCGAAGCTGTTGCCGAAGCAGAAGGCGCCGTCGAAGCGCGCGCTCCACGGCAGATCGCGCATGTCGCGTTGATGCCATTCGATCGCGACGTCGGATGCGCGCTTCGCGCGCTCCAGAAACTCCGGCGAGATGTCGACGCCGGCGACGCGAAATCCCGCGCGCGCCAGTGGAATCGCATGCCTTCCCGCGCCACAGGCGAGGTCGAGGATCTCGCCGCCGTCGGGGAGCAGCGAGCACAGAAACGCAATGTCGTCGTCGGGCGGAGGGGCGGCGGCCATCCAGAAATCGACGGCCAGGCCGGAGAAGAAATCCCGATACCAATTCACATCCACGGTTCGTCCGCGGTCGGGCCATAGATCGACGGCACCTTCGCGTCGGCCATCCGGAGATAGATCGAGAACTGTCCGCGGTGATGGATCTGATCAGAGAGCAGAAACCATGCGAACGCGAGTCGGGACATCGCGCCCATGGTCTTCGGTCCGGTGAGGAAATGGACTTTCTCGTCGAGCTTCGCCTCGGGCGTTGAGGCGATCAAATCGCGAAAATCCTTGTATGCTTTCTCGAGTCCCGACAAGAGATCGTTCCAATCCTCGGGCGCTTTGGGCGGTGATCCGGCCGGAACACCTTTCGCGAACTCGTCATGCCAGACTCGCGTTCCGAGTCCGCACTCGAGCGCGAAAACCCAGGCCAGCCCGCGAGCGGTCTTCAATTTCGAATGCGGCTTCAGATCGAGCTTCTCTTTTGGGTAGGCCTTCACAATTCGCATCGTGATGGCGTGCTCGCGATCGTAAGCGTCGAGAAACTGTTCTTTCGGGCTCATGAACCAATCATTTCAAATTCCGTAAGTGAGATCGAGATGAAATTGAAGCACCTCTATCTCGCACTCTGCTTCCTGGGCACGCTTCTCCCCTACTGGCAGTTCATCGGATTCGTCTCCGATCACGGCCTCAACGTCCGCCTCTTGTTCGAGCAGCTTTTTTCGACGCCTGCAGGCGGATTCTTCGGGATGGACGTGCTGGTGTCGTCGATCGTGTTGTGGATCTTCGTCTTCGCCGAGAGAAAACGGATTGGCGTGCGACATCTGTGGGCGCCAATCGCCGCGAACCTGCTGGTGGGCGTCTCGTTAGGCCTGCCGCTGTTCCTCTACTTGCGAGAGGTCCGGCTCGAAAAAGTCTAGTCTCAGCGAGCCGGCGTGGTTGGTGACGTTCGCGAATGCTGCGACGGCACGAACTTGTCGTACCGAGTGCGTGCAAAGAGAACCGCCAGGACAGCGGCAAGGATCGCCACAACCGCGTAAGTTCGGAATCGAAGACCCCAATGGCGCCGCTCCGCCCCCACGGTCACGGGCTCGATGAAACGATAGCCCTTCCGCGGCACGGTCTCGATGTAGCGAGCGCTCGCGCTCTTGTCGCCAAGAACTGTGCGGAGGCGGCTGACGATCACGTCGAGACTGTGCTCAAAGCCAACATGGGTATCGGGCCATAACCTTCGCTGGATCTCGTCGCGGGTGATCAAGTCGCCTGGCCGCTCGAGCAGCAGAGAGAGTAAGTCGACGCTTTGCCCTGTGAGCCTGACACGATGCCCTCCCGCCCTGAGGGTCCTCCGCCGATCATCAAACTCGAAGTCTCCGAAAGTCTTCAACATGGGGTCAGGTCTTTGATTCTCGCTTCACTCTTCAAAGAGTAGAGACTGAAGAGTCAAAGAAGGCCATTCAATCACTTCCTAGCGCGCGACACCTCTGCGTCGTCCGACAACGATCGTTTTCGCCGAAACGTGAAAAAACACGCCCCTGCGCGGCGTCGACGCGCGTATGTCGATCTTCAACCTGTAGAACTGAGCGAGAAACAAAGATCTGACCCCATTGCGAATTTGAGGGTTTGTGAGTTGGATTCCCGCGATGGGGATCGCAGGATACAACAATGATCAGGCTCCCGCGCGCGGCAGTGCTGGCGATCGTCATCTTCCTGGCAGTGGTCTTTGTCCTGGTTGGCACTTCGAAGCTGCAAGGGCCATCGGCGAGGCGATGGACGGAGAGGTTCGTGCGCTGGGGATACCCGGCCGGTGCTGCACGCGTCGTGGGCGTGCTCGAGATTCTCGGCGGCCTGGCGGTGTTGATCCCGAAATTGCGGCGCGCCGCTGCCGCGATGTTGATCGGAATCATGCTGGGCGCTCTCGGCACCCATCTCGTCCACGCCGAATTCCTCCGCCTCATCGCGCCGATGGCGCTTGGCGGCCTGGCGTTTGTGGTGGCACAGACACGAGTGTCTGTGCCACACAATCAAAATCCTTAAGCCATTGCCGGGGCGGCGGTGTACTTCGCGTCACCCCACGCCAGCATCGGCCAGAAAATAATCGGTAGGAGCATGAGTCCGACGCCGAAGCCCGCGCCTTTGCCGAAGCGTTTGGCGATATCGAGCGCGGTAACGATGTACGGAATGGGAAAAAACACGAACCAAAGGAGAAGCCACCAACCCGGCCTGCCGGCGATCTCATCGATCACGTAGTAGTTGTAGATCGGAATGATGGCCGCCCACCCCGGCTGCCCCGCTTTGCTGAACACTTTCCACATGGCGGCGATCATCAGAACGACGACCACCAGCCATACGATCATCACGCCCGTCCCCATGGCTGCGGCACCCGCCGGGACACCGGTATCCGTTTGCTGCATCAGGAACGCAAGCACATTGCTCATCGATGAATACCCTCCTATCACGTGAGCGCAAATTTTGGACTGATTGACTGGAATGATAGCAGAACAGGCTGGATATACTCCCCCGCCATGAAAAAGCTCGTCATCGCGCTCTCGCTCATCGCCTCGGTTGCGTCGGGCCAACCGATCGTTCTCAAAGCAGCTCGCATGTTCGACGGAACCTCGGATTCGGTCGTGCGAAATGCCGTGGTGGTCGTCGATGGAAAGCGCATCAGCGCGATTTCGCCGGGTTCCATCCCGCCCAACGCCCAGGTCATCGACCTCGGCGACGCCACGCTGCTTCCCGGGTTCATCGACGCACACGTGCATCTGACCGAGGAGGCCGGGGACAACTGGTATCTGGACCATTTTCAGGAATTGATGCGGCAGCCGGCCGAGCAGGCGCTGCTGGCGGCCACATTCGCGCGCAAGACCATCGATGCCGGATTCACGACGGTGCGCAACGTCGGCGCGAGCGATTACGTCGACATCGGACTGCGCAACGCAATCAACAATGGATGGGTGGTTGGGCCGCGAATGCTGGTCTCGGGATATGCCATCGGCGCAACCGGCGGCCACGGCGACGCCGATCCGATTCCGCCCGCGCGCGGATTCCAGCAACTCGGGCCGATGCAGGGCGTCTGCAACGGCGTCGGCGATTGCCGCGCGGCAGTGCGCTATCAGATCAAGTATGGCGCGGACGTCATCAAGTTCATGCCTTCGGGCGGCGTGCTGTCGCTGTCGGATCCGGTCGACGCGCCGGAGCTTTCGCAGGACGAAATGAACGCCATCGTGGAGGAAGCGCATCACTGGGGCCGCAAGGTCGCGGCACATTGTCACGGAGACGCAGCCGCGCGCATGGCGGTGCAGGCGGGCGTCGACTCGATCGAACATGGCTCGTTCATGAAGCCGGAGACGCTCGCGATGATGCGGGACAAGGGCATCTATCTCGTTCCGACGCTCCTGGCAGGCGACTGGATCGGACGCAAGATCGATAAGTTTCCCCCGGCCATCGCGGTCAAGGGACGCGCCGCGCTGGCCGCGCGCAGCGACATGTTTCGCAACGCGCTCCGGACGGGCGTGAAGATCGCGTTCGGCACCGATTCCGCGGTCTCGCCGCATGGAATGAACGCTCAGGAGTTCGCGCTGATGACGGGCCTGGGCATGTCGCCGGCGGCAGCGCTCCGCGCAGCAACCTCCGCCGCCGCCGCGCTCCTCGGCGTCGACGACCGCGTCGGCACGATCGCGCCCGGAAAGCTCGCCGACATCATCGCGGTGCCCGGCAATCCGCTGGACGACATCCGGCAAACGGAACATGTCGTGTTCGTGATGCGGGAAGGGGCGATCGTCAAGAAGTAGCCCCTCACCCGCCGCTTCGCGGCACCCTCTCCCCGCTGCGCGGGGCGAGGGAACTATGAGACCTTCGCCCCGCTCGCGGGGAGAAGGGCCGGATGAGGGGCTACTAGAACCGCACCAGTGCCGTCACGCGATACGCCCGCGGCGCCTGAAAAGAGTTGCGTGACGTGCCCACTCTCACGCCGTTCGGGGTAGCCTGAACCAGGCGCTGTGCATTCGTCACGTTGAAGACTTCGCCCTTCAAACCCACCTCGACGCCGAAGAACGGGTATGTCGCCTCCGTCCCAAAGTCGAGCTGATAGATTGTGGGAAGCCGCCTGGATCCCGCCCGTTCGTAGTAATAAGTGAGCGTATTGCCGGTGGCGACTCCGATCGAGCTGAGTGCGGCCAGAGTCGTCTGGCGCTGATAGGTATCGCCCGACTGCACTGTCACCACCGGTGAGACGACCAGCTGAATGATCTTGATGGGAACGCGGTAGGCGCTGTACGCACGTACGACATGCGTGCGATCGTAGGGCGCGAGGCCCTCGCGATTTGTCGAGGCCGCGGTCAGACAATCGATGACACCGTTCACGCCGATGGTGGGATCGACTGCCGAACGGCATTTCGCCCCGACGAAATTCGCGAGATCGGAGTTGATCGTTCCGAACTGGTTTCCACGGCTGCGGGAGTAGGTGTACGAGACCTGCGTTCCCCAATCCGAATAGCGCTTGTTGAAGACAGCTTCCAGCGCGTTGTACGAACGACTGGCTTCGGGAAGGTTCACGAAGATTCGCGACGCGATCGTGCCGCCGGGCGAGAGCGTAATGGTGTCATCGATGATGTTCTTCCAGTTGCGATGAATGCCGCGCAGGCTGACGCCGACATTGCGTCCGATCTGGCGCTCGAGGCCTAACGTGAACTCGTCGAGGTAGACCGGCTTGATGCGTTTGACACTGACATTCCCTCCGGCCAGAGTCTCGTGTCCGGTATTGATCCAGCGGTTGTTGTTCACATCCCAGTTGAAGACTGCGAAGCTTGTCTTCGGCGGCAGCAGCGCGAATTGATCGTCGAATTGCTGCAGGATGTTCTGATAGAAGCGACCGTACGACGCAACGGCCAGCAGCTTGCCGTCCCGCCGCAGGTCGTAGGTCCCCGAAATCCGCGGCGAGATGTTTGAGGTATCGACGACCTGGGCCGCGATGTCGCTCTCCCCGGTCTGTTTCTCACCGCGGACACCAACGTTCAGCGAGAGGTGACCGATCTGGAATTTGTCGAGCACATACAAGGCCGTGTTACGACCGTGCGAGCTCGAAGGAATGGGCGCATCGTAATCGCGGCGCTGCGACGGTACAAAGGTCTGACCTGCAAGATCGTACGATCGGTCGATGTAGAGTTGATTGCCGCCGAAGCGCTGAAAAACCGTCGAGCGCACCCTTTGGTAATCGATGCCGATCTTGAAGTCGTGGGTCTGGCCGCGGATGGCGCGGAAGTAGTTCGTCGCGAAGTCCGCCTGCGATCGTGTCCGTTCCAGGAAGCCCACAATTGACGGACCGTTGTAGAAAAGTCCGGTGCTGAGATCCTGATGCACCGGAGTGTCGGCCACGAAGGGACGGAAGTCGATATGGATCTTCGACGACGCGACACCGGCCTCCATGGCCAGCATGTTCATGGCCACGCCGGAGTACTGCAGCGCGCGTGACTTGCTGCCCTGGTTCTGAATGTTCATGGCGCCGATGTCGCCCGCGAAGCGCGGGATGGCGTTGATGCCACCGTTGTGGCGATCGACGACGATGTCGTCGGTCGGCGATTCGTTGGCTTTGAGCACGATGAGCTTCGAGGGCGCCGCCTGCCATGTTGCCTTCACATCGTAGAAATGATCGCGCGGAACGGAGACGAAATTCTGTGGCGTCTTCGGATCGAGGGTCTGCCTCTGCGGTGAGGGGGCCTTGTCCCATTCGTAGGCGCCGAAGAACCAGGCGTGGTCCCTCCAGATCGGGCCGCCGACGGTGGCCGCGTGTACGCGCACCAGACTGTCGAATTTGACTCTGGCAAACCGAGCGCCGGAGGTCGGACTGACGCCCTTGTTCTGCGCATTCCACTGATCGTTGTTCACCACCTCTCTGTACGAGCCCTTGAATTCGTTGGTGCCGCTCTTGGTGATGACGTTGATGATGCCGCCGACGGCGCGACCGAATTCAGCCGAGGCCCCGGAGGTCGTCACCTGCACTTCCTGAATGCCTTCGTAGGTGAAGTTCTGCCCGAAGCCGCCGGTGGTCGGATCGGTGGTGTCGATCCCGTCGAAGAGATAGAGGTTGTCGGTGAAGAGCGCGCCGTGGAAATTCGCGTTGGCGTTCGCGTTCCCGGGTAACACCACGCCGGGCACGCTCAGCGCCAGCGCCTGATAGGTGCGACCGATGGGCAGGTGTTGCGCGAGCTGCGTCGAGACGGTGGTGGTGTCGGAAGCGTTGGTTTTGTCGACCACCGGCACGTCGCCCAGGACCGTGATCGTTTCGGCGGTCGAGGTGAGCTTCAAGGTCGCGTTGATGCTGGTCGTTTTTCCAACTTCCACAACCGCGTTTTGCGCGATGAAGGTATCGAAACCGGCGAGCGAGATCGAGACTTTGTAGGTCCCCGGATGCAGAAGAGGGACGATGTACTTGCCGTCGGCGTCGGTCACCGTTCGCCGGGTCGTCCCCTTCTCGGTGTTGGTCGCTTCGACCGTTGCTCCAGGAATGGCCGCCTGCGATTGATCGACGACGCGGCCGCTGATGGTTCCGAGTTGCGTGCCGTCCGCAAAAAGGGACGTGCACACCAACAGCATCAAACTGGCGAAAAGGGAACGACGCATACACCCCTCCGGCTTTTCTCGAAATTGCGTCTTAGGAAGATTCGAGAATTATAGCAGGAGGGGTGGGTGAGCTAGTTCACCCTGAAAGTGGAAGCGCCGCTTCCGTTATCGACGGATGAGACGTCGATCAGCAGCCGCAAAAGATCGACCGCCTTCGGCGTGAGATGGATGACCGAGCCGTCGCTGGAGAGCTCACGCCGATCGGTGTCGAAACAAAATTCGCCGAAACTGAGACGCATCGTTCCCGGACCTGAGTGGAAATTATCGCTTAAATGGTTAGGATGTTGGGCGGTTACGATGTCCCACACCGCACAACATCCTAACGTCCCAACGTCCTAACTGTGAGAAAGCGCGTTTACATCGCCTACACCGGCGGCACGATCGGGATGAAGCACACCCGCGCCGGCTACCGGCCCGAAGCGGGGTACCTGCAGAAGCAAATGGCAGCAATGCCGGAGTTGCGGAATCCGTCGATGCCGGCGTTCACGATCAACGAATACGCGCCCCTGCTCGACTCGTCGAACATGACGCCGCGCGAGTGGTTGAAGATCGCGCGCGACATCGCGAAAAACTATCGGCGCTACGACGGCTTCGTCGTCCTGCACGGCACCGACACCATGGCCTACACCGCCTCCGCCCTCCCCTTCATGCTGGCCGGCCTCGGAAAGCCGGTCATCATCACCGGATCGCAAATCCCGTTGTGCGAGGTGCGCAACGACGCGCGCGAGAATCTGATCACATCGCTGATGATCGCCGCCGGTTACGACATCCCCGAGGTCTGCCTCTACTTCGGCGGCAAGCTTTTGCGCGGCTGCCGCGCGGTGAAAGTCAGCGCCGACGGCTTCCAGGCCTTCGCCTCCCCCAACCTCCCGCCCCTCGGCACGGTCGGCATCGACATCGAGATCAACTGGCCGCTCGTGCGCAGGAAACATGGTCGCTTGCGCCTGGATGAATTCGCGGCGCCGGTGGTCGTCAGCGCGCTGCGGCTCTTCCCGGGCATCTCGCCGAATCTCGTGCGCAACGTGCTCCGTCCGCCGCTGCAGGGACTCGTCCTCGAGACATACGGTGTGGGCAACGGACCCGATCGCGATCGCGAGTTCATCGCGGCGCTGGCGGAGGCGACGTCGCGCGGCGTCGTGATCGTCGACTGCACCCAGTGCCTCGAGGGCACCGTCGACCTCGGCGAATACGAGACCGGATCGGCGCTGGCGCGTGCGGGCGTGATCAGCGGCTACGACATGACGGCCGAGGCGGCGCTGACGAAGTTGTATTACCTGTTTGGGAGGGGACATTCGAGCGAGCGCGTGAAGCGTGAGATGGTGAAGGACTTGCGTGGAGAGTTAACAGTTGGTAACGGCTGAAGTATCGGAAGAGACGACGCGGCTGGAAGCGTTCAGCGACGGCATCTTCGCCATCGCGATGACGCTGCTCGTCCTGGAGATCCGTCTGCCGGAAGACCTCGCGCCGGGAACGCTCGGGACCGCGCTGCTGCACCTGTGGCGGTCGTATCTCGCCTTTCTCACCAGCTTCGTGACCATCGGCGTGATGTGGGTCAACCACCATCGCGTCTTCAATCTCATCAAGCGGACCGATCAGGCGATCCTGGCGTTCAACCTGCTGCTGATGTTAGGCGTCTCCTTTCTCCCCTTCCCGACGCTCGTGGTCGCGCGTCACATTCAAACTCCCGACGCCGCGACGGCCGCCATGTTCTTCAACGGAACGTTCATCGGCATCGCGTTCGCGTGGGGATTCTTATGGCGCTACGTCGCGCGCCGGCGTCACCTGCTGTACGAGGAAGCCGATCACGCGTCCATCCACGGCATCTCGCGGCAATATCTGCTCGGACCGGTCTATTACATCGTCGCGTTCATCGTGGCGATCTTCAGTCCGCTCACCAGCGTGATCATCGACCTGCTGCTCGCGATCTTCTTCGCGCTGCCGGCGCGGATGTTTCATCGGGGCGGCAACTCTTAGCTGCGCGGCCGCCAAGCGCGAGCCCTCAAACCGCCAGCAATGGAACATTCAGACCGGATCAGTTTTCGGGGGCCCGTCAAAAGACCCAACGCCGCATCACGATGCCCGTTCAGTTGTCTTGCGGCTTTTGATGAATTCCGATGTCGTAAGTATTAGTACAACGATGATCACGGTAATAACTGGCACTATAACCATTGTGGCAATGTAACGGCTGGACATCGACGTGGGCAGACTGAATGTAGCCGGCGCTATCCGACTTAGTGCCTGTTCCGCTCCACGTTGTGACATCCACGCTTTATATAAAGCCCACTCCACAAAAAGTAAACCCACGATCAACATACCTGCGGGCATCGGCCGAAGCAATCGTCTACAATTCTCCAGCGTAAGGTAACCCAAGAGTCTTAATGTCTCTTTCATAAGAAACTCCGCCTAAAAAGGCTTTGACCGAAAGCCCTTCGGATGTTTCATCGTCAGTCGATGAATCCCTGACGCGTGCAGTGGATGTAGTCGGTGTACGCCGGCTCCTGGCCCGATCCGCGCACGAGCGTCGCGATCTGGCCGCGGTGATACGCGCCGTGCAAGACGACGTGGACGAGGATGTCGTCGGCGCGGCTCTGCCACTTCTCCCCTTTTGAATTTGTGTACTCGATCCTGTCGGTGCGTCCGAGCTCGCGCGGCCATGCGGCGGCGAGCTGCTCGATCTGCTTTTCGCATTGATCGAGGGTCAGATCGGGCCAGACGACGGCGGGCTTCGGTTCGGGACGAAGGCGGCCGAGGAATAGCCACTCCGTGCCGATGATGTGGGCCAGGATCTTCATCGCTCTTTCAGGCGGCTTCGCGAGCGTTCGCAGATGTCGCACTTCTTCGCGATTCGCCCAATGGTCGTATACAAACATGCGCTGCAACATCTACCTATCGTAGAACGTTCGAAGCGCCTTGCTACAATCGTTGCAGTGCCAAAGAAAGCGACGACCATTTACGCCTGCGTCGAATGCGGCAGTCAGGCGACCAAATGGCTGGGACGCTGCCCCGACTGCAACGCCTGGAATTCGTTCGCCGAGGAAGAAGTGGCGACGGCCGCCAAAACGCAATCGTCGCCATCGATCGGAATCGCTGAAATCGATGGCGATGAGGCTCCGCGCATCTCCACCTGCATCCCTGCGCTCGACCGAGTCCTCGGCGGCGGGCTCGTGTTCGGCGCGGTGACGCTCGTGGGTGGCGAGCCGGGCGTCGGAAAATCGACACTGCTTCTACAGGCAGCGGAGAAACTCGCTGCCCGCGGCCCGGTGCTCTACGTCTCGGGCGAAGAATCGCCGCGCCAGATCGCACTCCGCGCGCGACGGCTCAGGACGACGCACGCCAACATCCGGCTGTTTGCGGAGACATCCGTCGAGCGGATCGTCTCGGAAACGGAGAAGACGAAGCCGGTCGCGGTCATCGTCGACTCGATTCAGACTGTGCACACGTCGACGAACGACTCTACACCGGGTTCAGCCGGTCAGGTCCGCGACTCCGCCGGAATTCTGATGACGGCAGCGAAACGACTCTCCATTCCGATCTTCCTCATCGGCCACATCACGAAAGAAGGAACGATCGCGGGCCCAAAGACGCTCGAGCACATCGTCGACACGGTCCTCTATTTCGAAGGCGAGAAGCTGCGGGACTTCCGCATCATTCGCGCGCACAAGAATCGATTCGGGCCGGTGAACGAAGTCGCGTTGTTCGAGATGCACGACAGCGGACTGACAGAAGTGCCGAATCCGTCCGCGGCGCTGATCGCGCAGCGCAGCGGAGCGCCCGGCTCGGCGGTCGTCGCCGCGATCGAAGGAACACGGCCGATTCTGATCGAGCTACAGGCACTGGTGTCGCGCACGAACTTTCCTTCGCCGCGGCGCATGGCGGTGGGCATCGACGCCAATCGCGTCTCGCTGCTCCTGGCAGTCCTCGAAAAGAAAAACGGCGGCAGCTACGTATCGAGCGACGTCTACGTCAATCTCGCCGGTGGCCTCGAGGTCGCCGAGCCGGCCATCGACCTCGGCATCATCGCGGCGCTGGCGTCATCGCAGAAAGGCGTCGCGATCCAACATCACACTGTCGTCTTCGGCGAGGTCGGACTCCTCGGCGAAGTCCGCAGCGTGTCGCAGCCCGACGCCCGCGCGCGCGAGGCGGCCGCCCTCGGATTCAGCCGCGTGGTCGTGCCTCGCGCCAACGCCGCCGAGATTCACGCCGACATCGAGGTGTGCGGCATCGCGCGTGTCGAAGACTTCCTCGGAATTCTCTTGGGATGAAGACCTACATCGCAACCACTGGAGTAGCGTTCGGCCTCCTCGTCCTGGCGCATGTCGCGCGCGTGTTCCAGGAGGGAGGACACCTTTTGAAAGAACCATTTTTTCTTGCTACGACTGTGGGATCAGCCGGCGTCTGCGTTTGGGCCATCATCCTTCTCAAGAAAATGAGGACCGCTGCCTGACAGCGCTTACGATTTGCGAAGCACATGGCATCGGCGAGAAAGAGTTCAAGTTCAAGAGGCCACGCAACCTCCCGTAAGACGGCCACCGGCGGAGCGTCGCGAGCATCACAAAACGCTGCAAACGGACGCTACGGCATGATCCGGATCATCGATGAATCGGGGGAAGACTATTTGTTCCCGAGCACACACTTCGTTCGTGTGAGGCTTCCGCACGCTCTGGAAGAGAAGCTTCGGAAAATCGCGTAAGTCGCTACACTGAACTGCCCCCGTGTTCATCGCGCTCCTTCTCCTCCTGGAATTCGGCTCGCCCGAGCGCGTGACCATCGCGGGTTACTCCGGCGACGCGATGGAGCCGTTTCTAACGCGCGACGGTTCGATTCTGCTTTTCAACAATCGCAACGATCCGCCGTCCGAGACCGATCTGCATTGGGCCGAACGGATCGATGACCTCACATTTGCCTATCGCGGCAAGGTCCAGGGTGCCAACTCGCCGGCGCTCGACGCCGTTCCGACCGTCGATGTGAACGGCAACATCTATTTCGTCACCACGCGGAGCTACGACCAGACGCTGATGACGATTTATCGCGGTCACTTCGACCGCGGCCTGGTGACCGACGTCGCGCCGGTGACGGGAATCAGCCGCTTGACGCCGGGACAGGTCAACTTCGACGTCGAAGTCAGCGCCGACGGCAACACGCTCTATTTCACCGATGGCTTGTTCACGGGCGGATCTGTCCCCGCCGCCGCTGACCTCGCGATTGCGACTCGCGGCAGCGATGGACAATTCCATCGCGTCGAGCGTCTTCTCAACGCCGTGAATACCGCGGCGCTGGAGTATGTCGCCTGCATTTCGGCCGATGAGCTGGAGCTGTTCTTCACGCGGATCGTCGACGGTACGCCGGCAATCTTCCGCAGCACGCGCGGCGATCGCCAATCCGCGTGGGGAGTGCCGCAGCGCATTGCGGCCATCACTGGATTCGCCGAGGCGCCGACGATCGCACCGGGCGGCCGGGCGCTGTACTACCACGCGCTGCGGGACGGTCGCTTCGTGATCGAACGCGTCACGCGCGGTGCCTCGCGACATCGCGCGGTCGGGCATTGATTTTGGAGTGCGGCGGCTAATTCCACGTCAGCGATCGGAGTTGATCGAGATTGACGTTTCCGCCTGACAACACGACCGCGACGCGCGAGCCGGCCGGCAATTTCACCAGGCCGTGAAGCAACGCTGCCACTGGCGCGGCGGCTGCGCCTTCGACCACCAGCTTGCAGCGTTCCATGATCCAGATCATGGCGTCGAAGATCTCGCGGTCGGGAAGGGCGACGATCTGGTCGACGAAGCGCTGCACGACCGAGAAGGTGATGTCGCCGACGCGGCGCACGCGCAGGCCGTCGATGATGGTCTTGCAATCAATGGTCTCGAGATGTCCGGCCTCGACGCTGCGCTTCATGGCCGGGCCATCCGACGACTCCACGCCGATGACGCGAATCTTCGGATTGTGACTCTTGACCGCCATCGAGACGCCGGAGATCAGACCGCCGCCGCCGATCGGCACGATCACGGCGTCGACCTCGGGCCAGTCCTGCACGATTTCGAGGCCGAGGGTTCCCTGGCCGGCGATGAGCTGCTCGTCGTCGAACGGATGCACGTAAGTGAGTCCCTGCGCGCGCACCAGCTCTTTCGCTTTCTCGTTGGCCTCGTCCCAGATCATTCCGTGCAGCACGACTTCCGCGCCGTAGCCTTTGGTGGCGGCGATCTTGGCGGGCGTCGCGTTCTGGGCCATGCACACCACGGCACGGATGCCGTGAATCTTCGCGGCCAGCGCGACGCCCTGGGCGTGATTGCCGGCTGACGAGCATACGACGCCGCGCTTTTTCTGCTCCTCAGGCATCAGCGCGAATTTGTTCAGCGGGCCGCGGATTTTGTACGACCCGACCCGCTGAAACATTTCCGCTTTGAGGCGGACATCGAAGCCGGTGCGCTCGCTGAGCTGCCGCGACGTCAGCAGCGGCGTGTGCTTGATGTGCTGCGCGATGCGCGCGCGCACTTCTTCGAAGTCTTTGAGCGACAGCGTGAACATCCGCGCGCTATTTTCCTTCCGCTCCCAGCGAGTTCAGAAAATCCTGAACTTCGACACGGTCGGATTCCTGAGTCGATGCCGTCATGGCCTTGTTGAAGGCCTCACGCGCCTTGGCCTGGTCCCCCTTCTCGGCATAAGCCTGACCGAGGATGCTGTAGGCGCGCCAGGTCTCACGGCTGTTGGGGTGGCTGGTGATCCAGTTGTTGAGGAAGGCGATGGCTTCGTCAGGCTTCTTATCGCCGAGGAAACCGAAAGCAATGATGTTGAGCGCTTCTGCTTCGTTGTAGTTCTGCTTCGCGCGATCGCGCAGCTCGGTGGCTGCCTTCTTATCGCCTTTCTTTTCGAGAACGGCGGCCTTCGTGCGAAGGGCGGTGGTGGTGTTGCCGAGGGCCAGGGCGTTGTCGGCGTATTTGAGGGCGGTGTCGACATCGCCGTTGCGCATCTCAAAGCGCGCGGCGGCCGCCCAGGCGTCGGAGTTCCAATGCTTTCCACCGCGCAGCTCGCTGCGGATCGACGCGCGCACGGTGGCCGGAACGTCGACTTCGATCTTGAACGGAACTCGGAGCTTTTCCCAACGCAGCGCTGCGGTCGCGCTGTTGTTGGTCAGATCGTCGAATCCGAATGCCATCCTTTCCTGATTGTCGGTCAGGGTCTGCGGCGTGACGGTCACGCGCGCCGCATCTTCGGATGGATCGTAGTTGTACGTTCCCCAATCACTCGAGAACTTGCTGAAGACCACCGTCCACTGCGACGCTCCCGGAATCATGAACAGTCCGTACGTTCCGGCGGGCAGCGTCTGGCCTTCGACTTTCACGGGCGTCGAAAATGCGATGGTGCTGTTCTCGTTCGCTCCGGCGCGCCATAAAACGCCATACGGAACGAGTCCGCCGAAGATCATCCGCTTGTTCACCGCCGGGCGGTGATACGTGATGTTGACATCGGTGATCCCGATCGTCTGCCCGACTGTGGCGGCCGGACTCTGTTCCGACAGCCGAAGCGCCGGCTGCGCCATCGTCGATACCGCGACGAGCAGTGCGATGACAACTACAGTTCCGCGAATTTTCATGGTGTTCCTCCTCCGGAACGGAGATCCTACTATTTCGCAGAGGCGAGGAACTGTTTGATAAGTGTCTGTGACTTCTGGTCGCGGATGCGCGTGAACAGCTTCGTCCCCAGCTTGACGATGGTCTCGGGACGATCGAAGGGGAGGCGCTCATACATCTTCCCACCCGCGAAGTGACAGGGCTGGCAGCGTTGCTCGAGGATTGGTCGGATCTGCGTCTTGAAGTCGACTTTGGGAGTCGGATGGCCCGGCATCCGGAGGAAAACAATCAACAAGGCCACCGTCACGAGGCGAGCCTACTCCTTTACAAGCTCAGCCGCAGTTCGTAAACTGCAAACAGTTCCAGGAACTCCAATGACCTCTTATCGCGCGTGCAGGTGGCGGGTCAGTGTGTTTGGCGTGCTCGGTGGCGCCCTCTTCATGAGCGCCTGCGCGTCCATTCCATTCGACCGCACGGCTGAGTCGGCCTCGAAAGCGGTCATCACGCAGTCCGATGATGACGATTGGGATCAGCTCAACGCCCAACTGCGCGCCGATCTGAACCGCTTCAACAGCCGCGAAATCGTCCGCAAGCCGACCATGGCTCCGAGCGCGAGCACTGCCAAAGCACGCGACAAGGAGTTCGCCGACCGCGCCCGCGCGCTCTTTGCGCCGCTCAGTTCCATGCGAATGCCCGTCGTGGGCGTGCAGGGGCGGGAGCTCAGCGATTCGTGGCACGATCCGCGTGACGGCGGTGTGCGCGTGCACAAGGGCATCGACATCTTCGCGCCGCGCGGAAGAGAAATCGTGGCCGTCGCCGACGGGTTCCTCAGCTATATCGGCGATCAGCCCAAGGGCGGACATTGCCTCTGGCTGACCACGGAATCGGGAACGTCGTTTTACTACGCGCATCTCGACCGCTGGGCCCCCGGTTTGTATGAAGGGATGGAAGTGCAGGCGGGCGATCTGATCGGATTCGTCGGCAACACCGGCAACGCGAAACACACGCCCTCGCATCTGCACTTCGGCATCAATCAGAACGACGAGATGGTCAATCCCTTTCCCCTGCTCGCCCGCGCCGCACCCACCCAGCACGCCCGCGCACACGTGGAGTTGGGCGGCGGCTTCGGGACGCGGTAATTGCGTCTGACCGCCGTGTACATCCTGCCGTACGTTCTCGTAAAGGCCCTGGCCTACATCGCCTGGTGTTACGTGGGCGTCCGATGGTTCCAGCCCGACAATCATTCTCCTGGTGCTGCCGCGATCGCACTCGGCCTCGGCCGCCTGCTACTCGGAGTCGGCCTCGGCCTGGTGATCTTTGTGGCGGCCCTCACCATGAACAATGCCACGCGCAATGCTCCCCTCACCTACGCTGCCATCTACGTTCCTGTCCGCGTGATCGAGTGGAGCATCTGGTACCTGTTCGTGCGCCATCGCGGTTCTGCAGTCCGTACGCCGCTGTGGATTATCGGTGGCGTGATCATCTCGTGCATCGCCGACCTGCCCATCGGGATCGCGGAGCACGGCGTCGTTCCGGTCGGAAGACCGTTCTGCTAAAAGGCTGTGCGTCCCGGCCACACCTCGCGCAGCGGCCGCATCACGAATTCGCGTGTGCGATAGCGCGGATGCGGGAGGGTCAGACGCGCGGAGCGTCGTCGATGGGCGCTGTGCAGGATCAAATCGAGATCGATGACGCGCGGCGCATTGCGCGTCGAGCGGCGGCGGCCGAGGCGCGCTTCGATTTGCTGGAGAGCGTCGAGGAGTTTCTCCGGCGAGAGATTGGTGTGACCGAGGATCACCATATTGAGAAATTTCGGCGGCGGCGCATCGACGGGCTCAGTCTCGATGATCGAGCTCAGGCGCACGACCGAGATGACGCGCCGTAATTCGTCGACCGCTCGCCGAAGATATCGTCGGCGATCGCCGCGGTTCGATCCCAGCGCGATGACGACGGTGTAGGGCAACTATTCCTCGCTGATGTCGATCTGATCGGCGAGCTCGTTGACGTCGTCGATCGCGCGCGGAAAATATTGTTTGAGGTGCTCGCCGGCGGCGTTGATCGCTTCGACAATTCCGTCGGTGAACTCGGAGTTCTTGAAGCGGTGGGTGAGCTTGGCGGCGATCTCGTCCCAGAAACCTGCCGGCACTTTCTGATCGATGCCGCGATCTCCGAGAATCGCGAAGCGATTTTCCTCGCTGGCGATGAAGAGCAACACGCCGTTGCGCAGCGCCGTTTTCGTCATCCCCAGTCGTTCGAAGGTCCGCTCCGCGAATTGGCGGATGTCGGATCCGGATTTTGGCTGGACATGAACACGGATTTCGCCGGAGGTCCGCTCTTCGGCGTTCTGAATCGCCTTGACGATCCGGTCCTGATCGAGCTTGTCGAGAAATTCTTTCTGCTTCATCTACCAGCCTCCGCTAGCGCCGCCGCCCCCGAATGATCCTCCACCTCCCGAGAATCCGCCCCACCCTCCCCCACCTCCGCCACCACTCCACCCGCCACCTCCGAATGTACGCCCTCCGCCGCCAAGGAAGAGCAACGGCCAGAAGCATCCGCGACCGCGCGAGAAGATGAGAATGAGGAGGATGACGACGATCCAAAACAGTACAGTGCACCCGGCTCCCGCTGCCCGTGACGCCGGTGCAGCGCGCTGCACCGGCGCAGCCGGCGCTTCCTTGTGCTCGACCTCGGCCATGAGCGCGTCGGCGGCGGCGCTCAGGCCGCCGGCGTAATCGCCCTGCCGGAAGTGCGGCGCAATGTACTGATCGATCACACGCCGCGAAAAGGCGTCGGTGATCGTCCCTTCCAGTCCGTATCCGACTTCGATCCGAATCTTTCGCTCTTTGATGAAGACGAAGAGGATCAGACCGTTGTCGAACTTCTTGTTGCCGACCTTCCACCGCTCCGCGCAGCGGATCGTGAAGTCTTCCAGCGCTTCCCCTTCCAGCGATGGGAAGGTGTAGATGATGAATTGCGCGCCCGTTCGCTGCTCGAAGGCCGCCAGCTTCTCATTCAGCGCGTGCGCGGCGCTTTCGCCGAGAATTCCCGCCTTGTCGGTGACGAACGTGGTCGGCGGCGGAGGAACGTCGAGCGCGAACGTCGTCGTCGCGCAAAGCAGCAGCGCCGCAAGCGCGAGGGATGAGGGATGAGGGATGAGGGATGAAAGAAATTGGCGCTTCATCCCTCAGCCCTCCGCCCTCATCCCTCCCAGATCATCGCGGCGCCGGAGCCGGTACCGGCTGATTGCCGAAAGGCTGGAAATTCACTTCGGGCGGTTTACTCGATCCAGCCACGCCCTGGAAGTACGCTTTCGGCTTGAATCCACTCATGTTCGCGACGATGTTCGCCGGAAACTTGAGCACCGCGGTGTTGAACTGCTGCGCGGCCTCGTTGTAACGGCGGCGCTCGACTGCGATGCGATTTTCAGTTCCTTCGAGCTGGGATTGCAGCTCCAGGAAATTCTGATTCGATTTCAGCTCGGGATAGCGCTCGACGACCACCAGCAATCGCGACAGCGCGTTGCTGAGCCCTGCCTGTGCCGCTTCGAATTGCGCCAAAGCCTGGGGATTGTTGGGCACGTTCGAGGCCGTGCCGGGAGCGCCGGTGGCGGGAGCCGCAATTTGTCCGACGCGCGCGCGTGCGTTCACGACCGCCTCCAACGTCGACTTCTCGAAATTTGCCGCCCCCTGAACGGTCCTGACGAGATTCGGAATCAGGTCGTAACGGCGCTGATAGTCGTTCTCGACCTGCGCCCACTGCGACTGCACTGCCTGATCGAGGACCACCAGGTTGTTGCGAACGCTGATGAACCAGATGCCGCCGATCAGCAGGACGATAAGCAATGCCACCAAACAGCCAACGAGCCCAAATCTCACTCAGTACTCCTCTTCTTCTTCCTCTTCCTCTTCCGCTGTTGCTTCTTCTTCGCGCTCCGGCGTCACGAGGTCTTCTTCTTCCTCTTCAGGGACCCCCGCGGCCGGCGCGCTCTCCGGCTCGGCGGGGAACTCCTCCTCGGGTGGTTCCTCTACGACGCGCGCGGCGCGCCCGCGGTGCGAGCTCGCCGGCGGCGCTTCCTCAGCATCCCGCTGATCGGCGCCGCACTTTGGACATACTGGAATCGGCTTTCCGAGATCGTAAAACTTGGTGTGACAACTGTAGCAAGTGTATTTGCGTCCCAGGTCTGCCATGCGGCGCGACACACTAGCACCGGGTCTACTGGGGAGCAAGTCGGTCAAAAGCAGAAGTCAGAAGGCAAGAGGCAGAAGTCCCGCCGCCCTTCTGCCTTCTGACTTCCGCCTTTTGTCACTGCACTCTCGGAATGGCTTGCGCGGCGCGCGAGCCGGCCTCGTTCGCGCCGGGGACACCGTGGGCGCGAACATCGGCCGCCTGAAGAGCCAGCTTCTGCGCGTCCGGAAATACGTCGAGCGCCTTCTCGATCTGATTGTCGCCCTGCAGGCGATAGGGATACGAGGCATCAAAGCCGAATTTCGCGGCGACGATCTCCGCCTTTAACGCGCGATCGATGAATTTACGATCATTCTCTTTCTGCATCGACAGACGAATCTCGTCGAGGGGCGCGATCTCTTTGCCGGCTGCGTAGCGGATGAAGTCCTCGACGATCTGCGGCGAGATCACCAGGTCTTTGCCGACCTCGGGATGTTTGGCCGCATATTCGACACCAAAGTTGAAAATTGCGCTGCGGACTTCCAGAAGCTGTGTGGTCTTGGTCAGCGGCGCGGGCTTGACGATCACGTCGGGAGTGATTCCGCCACCGCCGTAGACGAGGCGTCCGGTGTCGGTCTTGAACTGCTTGCGATCCTTGAGCGGGATCTCGTTGGCCTGACCTTCTTCGTTCTCGTCGGCGACGTAGTAATCGTAGAACGAGCTGTAGTCGCGCTGGATGTTGCGTCCCGACGGCGTGTAGTACTTCGACGTCGTGAGCGCGAGGCCCGCGCCGTACTGCAGCGTGTAGACGCTCTGCACCAGTCCTTTGCCCCAGCTGGTCTCGCCCACCACCAGGCCGCGATCGTGATCCTGAATCGCGCCGGCGACGATCTCCGACGCCGAGGCGCTTCCGCGATTCACAACGATGACCAGCGGAATCTCGAGCTTCTGATGTTTTCCAGGCGCGGTGTAGTCCTGGGCCGAGTCGGTGGTGCGACCTTTGGTGTAAACGATCATCTGACCCTTGTCGAGGAAGTGATCGGCGACGCCGACCGCCGCGTCGAGCAGTCCGCCCGGATTGCCGCGCAGATCGAGGACCAGCCTCTGCATTCCTTCCTGCCTCAGTTTTTCGACAGCGTCATCGAGCTCGCGGACGGTCGTGGCGGTGAAATCCTTGATCTTGATGTAGCCGACTCCGGGCCGGAGCATCAGCACGTTCGCAATCGAATTGGTCGGGATGGCGGCGCGAACAATCGTCAGCGGGATCGGTTCTTTGATTCCAACGCGCAGGATCTTGATATGAACCGTCGTCCCCTTCGGTCCCTTCAGGCGCTTGACGACATCATCTAGCGAGAGGTCGTCGGTGGCCGTACCTTCGACTTCCGCGATCACGTCGCCGGCACGGATGCCGAGTCGCGCTGCCGGGGTCCCTTCGAGCGGGGTGATGACCGTGACCTGGTCGTTGCGCTTCGTCACCAGGATGCCGAGGCCGTAGAAGGAGCCTTTCTGGCGGTCCTGCATGTCGGAGTACTCTTTCGGCTCGAGAAAGGTGGTGTGCGGATCGAGCGTCCGGAGCATCCCGTCGATCGAGGAGTACACGAACTTGTCCGAAGGCGTATCCTCGGGCGCCCATGATGTGACGGCAGCCAACAGATCCGTGTACTCTTTCAGCCGCTTTTGGACATCGTTCTGTACCGGCGAGCCGAACAGTCGATTACCGTAGAAGCCGCCGAACAGAGTCGCCGCGGCGACAGCCACCAGAAGGGTTAGCGAAAAGGTCCACTTGCTTGTCTTTTGAATGGTTACCATGCAGTCCTGCGTCGCAACAGATTTGAGGGTCGTAACGTCATTATACGGGCGGACTATTCGCCCAGCGGTTGCTGTTCGATTTGTCACAGAAAGGGCCATTCATGTTCGGTTCACTTGGCATCCCGGAGTTGTTGCTCATTTTCATCGTTGCCCTGCTGGTGTTTGGCCCGAAACGCCTGCCGGAAATCGGTCGCACGCTCGGTAAAGCCATCGGAGAGTTCAGAAAAGCCACTGACGAGCTGAAACACACCATCGAACGCGAAGTGCAGGTCGAGGAGATGAAGCAGCTCACGCCGCATATCACTCCTGCCGCCGAGGTGGTATCAAGAGATGAGCCAGCCACGCCAGTGGTTGCGCTGCCGCCGGAGCGAACGGATTACACGAAACCGGCATGACCGACTCGCTGACTGACGCGGAGTCGAGCTTCGATTCGACCGAGCCGGAGCACGACCTCCCCAAGATGTCGTTCCTCGAGCACCTCGAGGAGCTCCGCAAGCGCCTGCTCGTCTCCATCATCGCCCTCGGCGTCGCGTTCCTGGCGTGCTGGAACTACGCGGATCGCATCTTCGGTCTGCTCGCGCGGCCGCTATCACGTTTTCTCCCCCCCGGCGAGAAGCTCGTTTTCACGCGGCTCACAGAACCGTTTCTTCTGTACATGAAGGTGGCGTTCTTCGCGGGGATTTTTGTCGCCTCGCCGATCATCCTGTGGCAACTCTGGTTGTTCATCGCTCCCGGTCTCTACAAGCGGGAGAGAAGCTACGCGGCGCCGTTCATCATCATCGCGTCGCTCTTTTTCATCGTGGGAGGCTGGTTCGGCTGGCGCGTGCTGCTTCCCGGAACCTGTGCTTTTTTTCTGGAAACCGGAAAGGAGTTCAGGCAGATGATCAAGGCGGACGAGTTCTTCTCGTTCGCGAGCATGGTCATCCTGGCCACCGGACTGGTCTTCGAAACGCCGATCCTGATCTTCTTCCTAGCGCGCCTCGGCATCGTCACGCCGGCCTTTCTGCTGCAGAAGTTCAAATGGGCGATCGTGCTGTCGTTCATCATCGCGGCTATCGTGACGCCCACGCCTGACATGGTCACGCAGACGGTGTTGGCGGTTCCGATGATCGCTCTTTACGCCCTCGGCATCGCCATCGCGTACATCTTCGGCAAGAAAACGACGTGACAGCACCCGTCCTGATGCCCACCAGCGTCCAGGGCGAGACCTTCGCGCACGTCACGCACGTCACTTATCACATCGACGGCGAGCTGATCCCGGTTCTGACGGTCGACATCGAGCGCATCCCGATCTGCTTCGAGCATCACATCCTGCTTTGGAAGAGCCCCAGCGTCTCGATCGGCCTGAAAGCCGTGCGCGGCGCGTTCAAGCGGATACTGGCCGGGATGCAAATCCTCGTCACGGAGGCCCGCGGCCGCGGGCAGATCGCGTTCAGCCTGCGACGGCCCGGGACATATTTTTCCAATTCATCTTACGCAGGGCGATGAAATCGACGTGCGCGAGCACCAGGTTCTGGCCGCGACGGACAACATCGACTACACGTTCGAGCGCGTGCGCGGTTTCGCCAATCTTCTTTTCGGCGGGAGCGGATTCTTCATCGACAAGTTCATTGGGGTCAGGTCTTTGATTCTCGGTTCACTCTTCAAAGAGTAGAGACTGAAGAGTCAAAGAGGCCATTCAATCACTTCTTAGCGGGCGACAGGCTCTGCGTCGTCCGACAACGATCGTTTTTCGCCGGAACCCGAAAAACACGCCCCTGCGCCGCGTCGACGCGCGTACGTCGATCTTCTACCTGTAGAACCGAGCGAGAATCAAAGATCTGACCCCATTAGCGCGCTGCCGGCGCCTCGTCGTTGCGAATCGGCGGCAAGCTGCGCAAGTAGACGTAGATCGCTCGAAGGTCATCGTCCGACATTCGCCGAATCTGCCGCCACGGCATGAATGGGTTCAGCTCGTCGCCGTTGCGAAGTTTTCCGGTGCGTATGGTCTGCAGAAAATCGGTCTCACTCCAGCGCCCGATTCCTGTCTCCGGTTCGGGCGTCAGGTTGGTCGGCTTCTTCGGAAGATCCTTGGGCGGATTCGCCATGCCGGCGAAGAGGCGACTCTTGTCCGGTTCCGAGCGCAAACCGGTGCGCGGCGTGTGGCAATCGGCGCACAGGCCGGCATGTTGTGCGAGGTAACCGCCATACGCCGTTGTCCCGCGCGAAGGCGTTGCCACTGAAATCGCCGCCTTCGGTCGCAGAAACAGAAGCTTGCCAAGCTTGAAGGCAATGCTCGGGCTCTGTGTCACCGCATGCCGGACCGGCGAAAGGCTCTTGAGATAGCGAGCGACTGCCAGCGCGTCGTCATCCGACATCTCGTGAAACCATTCATAAGGCATCACCGGCGCGAGCAGACCTCCGTCCTTTCGCTGACCATTGCGAATGGCGCGGACGATTTCCGCGTCGCTCCATGTGCCGAGTCCCGTTTCGGGATCGGGCGTCAGATTCGAGGCGCGCGTCGTCCCGATGCGCCAGTCGTGAAATTCCTTTCCACCGCTCAGCGGTCCGTCGACGTCGTGCATCGGATCGGCGGCGTGACAGCCTCCGCATACCGCGACGTTGCGGACGATGTACTCCCCGCGGGCTACGGTCGCGGCGCTAACGATGGCCGGCGAGAACGCCGGCAAAGGGACTTGTGCGTGGCGACACCCGAGTGCCATCGCGCAGACTGCCGCGATTCGATGGAATCTCATGCCGGTCGGCGTCTGCATGTTCAGCACCAGCCAGCCGCGTGGCGATTGCTTCGGCCATGGCGTGCGCAGCGCGTGCATCGGGATGGCCATCGTCGCGCACGCGCCATCGTGGATCGATCTGAATCCACAGATATGAAAAACCAGGCTGGTCGAGAATGCGATGACGCAAGTCGGTTTCGCGCGGCGACTCCTGACCAAACTGCGGGACGAGGATGACCGGCACGGCGCCGCGACTGCGCGCAAGATCGATCGTGGCGCGAAGGACCTCGCGCGTTGTCTCGATACCGCGTTCGATCGTCTCGGCACTGCGATATCGCACGACTCGCCGCGCGAGCGCTGACAGACGCCAACGCTCCGCCGGCGGACGCCACACCAGACCACTCGCCAGATGCGGCCTGTCATCGTCGAGATTGCGATCGAAGATCGAGGGAGTAAACAGCATCACTACCGCGATCGGCCGCCGAAAACGGACGATCTCGGACTTCAACCTCAGATAGGCCTGATCGGAGGCGTATCCGGACACAGCAATATTCGCGCTCTGGATGCCGGTGATCTGCTCGGTCTGCGCCGGGATCGTGTCCTGCCACCCGAGCCGCTCGCCCACCACCATCGATTCTCCGGTGAAGATGATCGTGGGACGATCGAGATCGACGGGCTCGATCACGCGGCGGACGCGATAGCCGCTGCGATCGAATGCATACTCCGTAACTCCTGCGGTCTTGCTCCTCTGGTATCCGACTCGCGATGGGATGAATGTCCAGCCCAGATACGGATCAAGCCGGCGACTCGGCTCCGATCTGGCTGGAACCTCCTGGGCAGCGCGGAAGGGTCTCTGTCGCAGGAGCGCCTCGCTCGCGACAAATCCGAGAACAACGGCGATGAAAATCGTGGCGGCCGTCGCACTGCTGTCCGCGATGAAGCGCGCGATCGGATGTCGCGCCACAATCGCAAGGCCCATACCGATCAACACGATGGCGATGCGGACCTGCCAATACGCGTGAAGGTAGTGCTGGCGCGGCACAAAGAATGACGGCAGAAAGTGCGCGTCAAACCATTCTCGGTTTGCAACGAGCGCAAATGCCAGGAAGGCACAGCCAATGCAAGCGAGTGCAATTTCGGCAATCAGCCGTTTGCGAAATATGCAAAGTCCCGCCCCGGTACTCGAGCGAATACTCTCGCCAATCCACCGCTGGATCTGGAGCAATCCCAAGCGCAGGGTGCAAAAGCTGCTCCGATTCAGTGAAATAGAAATCGATGGAGGGCGCGACATCCTCCGGGCAGCCGAGGTGACGGCGGATCCGCTGCTGCGGCGGCTGTACATGCTCCACGCCGTGGACGAGAACCGTCACGGCCTGCTCTTCCGACGGCGAGCGGCGGCCCTTCTGCGCAACTCGCGCGCATTCGCGACGCCTGCATCTGAAGCGTGGCTGCCGCTGGCGGGACACGGGATTGATGACCTGCAGGTCGCCGACGAGAGCGACGATACATTACTCGCCTTTCTGCACGTTGCGGAAAGGTCTGCAGCCGACCGATTCACGATCTATCGCGACGTTCTGGCATCCGATCCAGGGACACAAAAAGTCTTCGAGGAAATCTTGCACGACGAAATGTTTCACATGAACTACACCCTGAGCCAGTTGGTCCGTGTGGCACCGCAGCGGCACCGATGGCAGCTTTGGCGGGCACGACTTGGGCGTCTTTGGAAAGCGTATCTGCGCATCGCGACCGCATTGGCCGGCCTCATCGGCACGCTGGTCCTCACCATCCAATATTTCGTTCTCTTGCCGCCATTCGCGTTTCTCGCGAAGCGCGCTGAACGGCGCGAACCGCCCGGCTGGAAAACGATCGCGCCCGAGCGGAATGGATCGATGAGGACCGAGTACTGATCATGAAGATTCTCGGCATCTCAGCTCACTATCACGACGCAGCAGCAGCACTCATCGTCGACGGCGTCCCGGTGTGCGCTGTGCAGGAAGAGCGGCTGTCGCGCAAGAAGAGCGACGCGGCCTTTCCGCTTTCCGCGATCGAATGGTGCCTCGAGTACGGTGGCATCGACCCGGAGGCGCTCGACGCAGTCGTCTTCTATGAGCGTCCGATGTTGAAGTTCGATCGCATACTCACATGCGCGCTCCGCGGATTTCCTCGTTCGTGGCGCGCATTTCCGAAAGCGATGAAGAATTCGCTGGGCGAAAAAGTCTGGGTCCGTGGAATCATCTCTTCACACCTCGGCACGCCTGCACGCAAGATCCTCTTCACGGAGCATCACCAGTCACACGCGGCGGCCGCATTTCTGACGGCACCGACACGGCGTGCCGCGATCCTGACCACTGACGGCGTTGGCGAATGGGCGACCCTCACTGTGGGCCATGGCGAACGAGGCAACGGTTCGACCTCGATCTCCCTTCTTCGCGAAATTCGCTTTCCGCACTCCCTCGGCATGCTGTATTCGACCTTCACCGCCTACCTCGGCTTCGCAGTCAATGAGGACGAATACAAGGTCATGGGCCTCGCCGGCTATGGCCGTCCGACGATGGTCGACAAGGTCCGCCGGGTCATTCGACCCACGCCCGACGGGGCTTTCGCACTCGACCTCGACTACTTTGAATTTCACACCACGTCGCAGCGATCGTATTCATCGCGCTTCGTCGAGCTGTTCGGACCGCCTCGAAATCCATACGAGCCGATCGATCTCGAAACAGACGACGGCCGCCGGTTTGCCGATTGCGCGGCCAGCGTGCAGCGCGTCCTCGAGGACACGCTGGTCGATCTTGCACGTTCGCTGCGTCAGGAAACGGGCCTGCCCGATCTTTGTCTCGGCGGCGGTGTGGCGCTCAACGGCGTGGCGAACGCGCGCATTCTCGCCGAGTCAGGCTTCGAGCGCGTGTTCGTGCCTTCAGCGCCGGGCGATGCAGGCTGCGCGATGGGAGCGGCGCTCTATGCCGATCGGATCCACTTTCGAAATTCCGATCGCGATGTTCCCGATCATCCCTTCTGGGGTCCATCGGTTGACGGCGCCGAGCTCTCGCGCATCGCCCGTGAAGATGGTCAATATGTTGATCAATTTGACGAGGCGGCGCTGGTCGAGCGGACCGCAGAGGATCTGGCCGCCGGACGGATTGTCGGTTGGATGGAAGGGGCTCTCGAATTCGGTCCGCGCGCACTCGGCCATCGCAGCATCCTGGCCGCGCCACACTCGATCGAGATGCGCGATCGACTCAATCGCGAGATCAAGTATCGCGAGCAATTCCGTCCCTTCGCGCCTGTGGTGACCATCGAGGCGGCCGATCGCTATTTTGATCTTCCCGCCGGCGGCGCCCGGCTGGGACGATTCATGTCCGGCGTCTTTCCGGTGCGGCCGGAACATCGAGAACGATTGCAGGCCGTCACGCACGTCGACGGCACCGCGCGCGTTCAGGCGCTGGAGCGCGACATGGCGCCGCGCTTGTACGCATTGCTGGAAGCCTACGAACGAAAGAGCGGAATGCCGGTCCTGCTCAACACCTCATTCAATCTGGCCGGCGAGCCGATCGTGAATCGCGCGGTCGAGGGCTACTCCACATTTTTGCGCTGCGGCATTGACGTGCTGGTTGCTGATCGGACGCGCGTCACCAAACGCGATTCACTGTTGATCAAGAGAGCGGAGGACATGACATGCTCAAAAGACGCGGCCGCATTCAACGCGGCGTGATCGTCCTCGGCAGCACGGCCGGTTCGATCGCCGCGCTCACTCGAGGCCTCTGGCACAGCGAAGCCCACAAGCGGTGGCTGGTGCCACTCGCGATCTTTCTTTGCGTGACGGGCCTGCTGCTGATCCTGGCCACGACGGTCGAAGCGCTGGCGCCGTTCATCTACTCGATCTTCTGACGTGATGGGCGATTTCCTCGAGCTTCTCGCGTGTCCCGCATGCGACGGCATGCTCACCGCGGACTGGTCGTGTGCCGCGTGCGGTGCGACTTACGAGGCTGCCGATGGAATCGCGAATCTGCGACTGCCCGGCGATGCGCGCACGGAAGTCGTCCGTCATTTTTACCAGGAGGCGCCCTTCCCGGGCTACCCGCCGCGCGACAGCCTGGAATGGCTTCGCGCTCGCGCGGAGCGCAGCGAATTCGCGCGCATGCTCGATCGCGCCATTCCTGGGGATGCACGCGTCCTCGATCTCGGCTGCGGCACGGCGCAGATGACGCTGCATCTCGCGCGCGCCAATCGTCGGGTCATCGGCGCCGACCTCACGCGTGCTTCGCTCCAACTCGGCGCGGCAGCCGCGCGTCGCTTCGGTCTCGATGGCGTGCAGTTCGTCGAGACCGATCTGCATCGTCCCGGCCTGCGAAAAGGATCGTTCGACGTCATCTACTCGTCCGGCGTTTTGCATCACACGCCCAATCCTCGCGCCGCATTCCAGCGCCTCGCACAACTTGCCCGGCCGGGCGGAATGATCGTGGTCGGCCTCTACAACGCGGTCGCGCGCATCCCCTTTCAGTTGCGACGTCTCCTTGCGCGCATCTCGGGCATGGCGTCCGATCCGGTGCTACACGATCGTCGTAGTGAGCCGCAGCGGCGCGAAGCGTGGATCCGCGATCAATATCAACACCCGGAGGAACACTGCCACACCCTCGGCGAGGTGCAGAAGTGGTTCGCGGAGAACGGCATTGAATATCTGCGCGCCTATCCCAGCGCTCTGCTGGACGGCGATTCGAAAGATCTCTTTGCACGCGACCCTGACAACTGGCACCTGGAGGCATGGCTGGCGCAAATCGGCTGGATCGGCTCGATCGGATACGAGGGCGGATTGTTCATAACGGTCGGCAAAAAACTTGACCATCCGGGGCGGAACGACTTATGCATTGCGGAACTTGCGTAACCGGGGAGGCTCGATGAAATCAGCATTTCCGCGCAAATCCATCGTGCTCGTTTCGTTCATCCTCGCAGCATTTTTCACGCTCCAGGCACAGCAGCCGCCGAAGAAAACCGGCGAGGTCACGGCGACGAAGGAGAACTGGAGCGCCGCCGTGGACGACAACGCGCAGACCCTCTTCGCTGAAGGGAAGCGCATTTTCCGCTTCGACACGTTTGGTGACGAGGTGTTCTGGACTGACACGCTCCGGCTCAATCAGGCCATCGCGGGAGCGGCGAATGGGGGCGTCGGATCGGGTGTCTCGCCGAAAGCGGCGCTGGCAGTGGGACTGAAGGTCGACGCCGAAGCAATTCCGGACGCCGTCGCGGACGCGATCAAAAAGGGGCAGGTGAACCTCGATGATCCCGCCACGACGTTGACATTGCTGAAGCTGAATGCCGTCGTGGGCGTCAAGGGAACTTTCAACACCGACGGCAGTCTGCGCTCGATCGGACTCTCCTGTGCGGTTTGCCATTCGACGGTGGACGATTCATTCGCGCCTGGAATCGGCAAACGTCTGGACGGCTGGCCCAACCGCGATCTGAATGCCGGCGCAATCATTTCCCTGACACCCGGACTTCCCGCGATCAGCAAGCTTCTCGGCGTCGACGACGCGACGACGAAAAAAGTCCTCGCAAGCTGGGGCCCCGGAAAGTTCGACGCTGAGCTCAACCTGGACGGGAAGGCGTTTCGTCCCGATGGAAAACCGGCCGCAACCCTGATTCCTCCGGCCTACGGCATGGCCGGTGTGAATCTTCACACCTGGACCGGCGGATGGGGAACGGTGACGTACTGGAATGCCTACGTTGCAAATCTCGAATTGAATGGACAGGGAACCTTTTTTGATCGGCGGCTGATGAACGCATCGCAGTATCCGATTGCGGCCAAGAATGGCTTCGGAAACAAGCGCGCCCGCAATGACATGGTCACCTCGAAGCTCGCGGCCCTCCATTTCTATCAACTGGCCATACCGGCGCCCGTTCCGCCCGCAAATGCATTCGACGCCGATCGCGCATCGCGCGGTCAGGCGTTGTTCAACGGAAAGGCGCAGTGCGCGACGTGTCATGTCCCCCCGCTTTTTACCGAGCCGGGATGGAACACGCACTTCCCTGCCGAAATCGGGATCGATGCCTTCCAGGCCGATCGCTCGCCCGAAAAAACGTATCGAACCGCCCCGCTGCGCGGCCTTTGGTCGCATCAAAAAGGAGGCTTCTACCACGACGGCCGCTTCGCGACGCTTCGGGACGTCGTGAACCACTACGACAGGTTCAAGAAACTCGGCCTAACCGAGGAGGAAAAGAACACGCTGGTGGAATACTTGAAGTCACTTTGAGGCAGCAGTGATTCCCTCAGTGAACTATCTGGCCGTCCTTACTAGCGGGGTCGTTATCTTCGTCCTCGGTGGCTTTTGGTATTCGCCCATCCTGTTCGCGAAGCCGTGGACTCGCCTGATGGGAAAAAACGAAGAGGAGATGAAGGCCTACATGGCGTCGCCGCAGGCGAAGCGAGAGATGCCGCTCATGTACGGCATGGCTCTGTTGTGCGCATTGGTCACAGCGTGGGTGATGGCGATCATCGTGAGGCACTTTGCGCTGCCGTCCGCGTTGCGCGGCGCGGAAGTGGGCGCTCTTTGCTGGCTCGGATTTGCGGCCGCGACGAGCTACGCGACTTCGCTGTTCTCGATGCAGCCGAAGGCCTTGTGGCTGATCAACTCCGGCTACAACCTCGTTTCGTTTGTGCTCGCGGGCGTCATACTCGCGCTCTGGCGGTAGCGCCTATCTTTCGACTTCGAAATCGGCCTCGATCGATGGCAGCGCTTCGTTGAAAATGACTGTCGTTTCCTGAATCGGAAACAGCACGGTGTGATTCCGCTGCTGGACCTCGACGATGATCTCGTAAAAGCCGAGATCGTTGATGGCGACTAGAGTCCCCGGTTTGCCTTTGAACTCGACCGTCTTGTTGAAGACCGAGACCTTCGCAGGTATTTCCATGCGCGTAAGTTAACACGACCACCCGCCCGGTTGGGATGTCAGGATGTTGGGATGATGGACGAACATTCCAACATCCCAACGTCCTAACCGGGCGGGCGGACGGGAGACTTACGGCTTCTTGACCGGCTTCTGGGCGGCCGGCTTTTCGCTCTTGGGCGTGGCCGCGGGTGCAGCCTGCGGCTTCGGCGCGGGCGGCGCTGGAGGCGGCGCGAAGTAGGCCTCGTCGTAGACGGGTTTCGCCGATTCCTTCAACGCGTCGAGTGTGTCGCGCAGCTTCTTCTGCTTCACGTTCTTTTCGAGTGTCGGCTTGACCTGCTCGAACGGCGTCAACGCATGCTCTTCGACTTTGATGATGTGGTATCCGAACTGGGTGCGGGTGACCGGCGTGATGTCGCCGACTTTGGCAGCGAAGGCCGCCTGCTCGAACTCCGGAACCATCTGGCCGCGCCCGAAGTTGCCGAGCTCGCCGCCGTTCTTGCCGGTCTCGGTGTCGTCCGACTCTTTCTTCGCGACGTCCTCGAATTTCGCCTTGCCGGCGACGATTTCCGCGCGGAGCGCTTCCGCCTTCGCCTTCGCTTCGGCGTCGGTGAGCTCTTTCTTCCCCTTCGGCGCGGCCGGGCTGCCTTTAAATGCAATCAAAATATGTCGCGCTTTTACCTGCTCATATTCTTTCTTGCTCTCCTCGTAGGCCTTCTTCAGATCGGCGTCGCTGACCGCGATGTTGCTGTCGATCCGCTTCAGCTCTTCCTGCGCCACCAGGTTCTCGCGGAGAAGGTTGAGCTGCTTGACGACTTCGGCATCCTTGTCGAGGCCGGCCTTCGTTCCTTCGGCAGCCAGAAGCTTCATGCGGAGGTAGTCGTCCGCGAACTGCTTCTTGCCCGGTCCGAGGGCATAGGACTGATATTCCGCGGGCAGCGACTTGACGGCCGTCTCGAAGTCCGACTTGTGAATCGCGACCGTGCCGGCAGTGATGATCACCGGATCGGGATTCGTCGCGGTCGCAGCGGCAGTGGTCGTCGCTGCCGATGTGGTCGCCGGCGCTGCCGGCTTTTCCTGCGCCAGCGCGACCAGCGCGAGCGCGAGTGCGCTGACAGTGATGATGACTTTCTTCACACGTTCTCCTTGGTTACCCTGATGAAAGGCGCGAGGTACAACGGGGGCTCTTTGGCCTTGATTCCCTATAACTTGCGAAGCGCCGCCTCGATCCGGCGCACCCCTTCATGCAGCCTGTCCATCGAGGTGGCGTAGCTGATGCGGACGTGATCATCCGATCCGAACGCGATGCCCGGCACGACCGCCACCCGGGCCTCATCGAGCAGGTACTGCGCGAACGAATTGGAATCGTGGACCTTTCCCTTCCCGTACACCGCTTTCACTTCCGGGAAGAGATAAAACGCTCCATCAGGATCGCTGCAGCGCAATGCGTCGATGGCATTGATGGCCGGAACGAGCCACGCCCGCCGCTCCGAATAGGCCTGGTGCATCTCCTCGACTTCGGGCGCCTCGTGACTGAGCGCTTCCAGCGCCGCGGCCTGCGAGATCGAGCTCGGATTCGACGTGGAGTGGCTTTGGATCTTCGAGGCTGCCGCAATGAGGTTCGGATGCCCCACTGCGAATCCGAGGCGCCAGCCGGTCATGGCGAAGGTCTTGGACATCGAATTGACCGCGATCACGGTTTCGGGATGTTCGTTGTACCAGCGCATCGCGGAGACATGCTGCGCGCCGTGGTAGACGAAAAATTCGTAGGTTTCGTCGAAGAGCAGAAACGCATCGCGCGCGCTGCACCACTCGATGACCTTCTCCAGCTCGGATGCCTCGATGACCGCGCCGGTCGGATTGCACGGCGAATTGATGATCACGCCGCGCGTCCGCTCGCTTGCCACCGCGGCGATCGACTCGAACGTCGGCCGGAATTTCGGCGCTTCCGTCGGCGCGAACACGGGAGTTCCCCCCGCGAACTGCACCTGATCGGGGAAGCTCACCCAGTACGGCGCCGGAATGATCACCTCATCGCCTTCTTCGACCAGCGACAGGACGACGTTGAACAGCTCCTGCTTTCCACCGGTTCCGGCGATGACGTTCTTCCCGTCCACGCGTGCGCCCCAGCGGCGCTGGTAGCGCCCGGCGATGGCATCGCGCAGCGCTTGCGTTCCGGCGTTGCTGGTGTACTTCGTCTTTCCCTGATCGATGGCGCGCTTTCCTGCGGCAGAGATCGAGGCTGGGGTTTGAAAATCGGGCTCGCCCGGGCCGAAATCGACGACGTCGACTCCCTTTCCGATCAGCTCCTGCGCGCTGTTCATCACGGCGATGGTCGGCGAGATGCGAATCGCGATGACGCGCCGCGTCAGGCGAACCGATGGTTTGATCGAAGTCGTCATGACTTTGCCGCCAAGTGCTCAGCGAATGTCCGGCGCAAACCATGCCATGCTGCCGGCGCGGATCTTCTGGCGATCAGCAGCGCGACTTCGATGAGACACCAGCCAAGATACACGTAAATCATGGCCTCGCGCCACGAGGGAACGACGAACTGCACGAACCAGAAAATGAAAAGCACGGCCGCCTCGTGCAGCTTCAACTCCAGATTGGAGAGCAGAAGGAAGCCGAGAAAGCTCTGCAGGATGGTGAGGATGATCTCCTGCCGCTGAAACTCGGTGAACACCAGCGGCTCGATCCTGCCGGCGCTGATCACGAATACGACCGGAATCATCGCCGACAGAATGCTCCACTGATTGATGTTCGACGACACCATGTTCATCAGCGCCACATTCGCTGTCGAGACTTTGCGGGCCCAGTAAAAAGCGCTCAGCTTTTCGGGAAACTCCGACAGAAACGGCGCAACCCACTGCACGAAGACGAACGTCGATACCCCGAATGATGTCGCCAGCGCGAGCATGGAGTTGAGAAACGGATGCGCCGAGAAGTAGAGGATGACGCCGCCGACGATGAAGAGCATCCAGATGGCGAGGTTGCGCTGCAGCGGCGGCAGTGCCAGCGTCTTCCGCGGAATGACGCCCAGGTCTTCCAGCGCTTCTTCATCGCTTTCACGCGGCGGGATTTTCCAGAGCACCAGCAGATACGCGACGTAGCATGCGGTCAGCGGAATTGCGTCCCATACCGTGAGGGTGCCCTTCCACCAGATGAACGTGAAATAGACGATGGGAAGAAGCAACCCGAAGATCTCGACCGAATGCTCGTCCTCCAGCTGGATCGCGATGAACTTTCTTCGGAAGGCGGCCGCGACGAAATAGATCATCGGCCAGCCGAGTCCGACCAGAAGACGAAGGCTGCCCGTGAAATTCGCAATCACCAGCGGCATCTTGGACGGATCTTTCCCGGCCTCCCACGCAATCACCGCCTCGACCGCAAACTCCGGCATGGTCTGCAACCACGCCAGAATCGCCAGCGCCAGCCCCTGCGAAATCAGAAACTGCGCCGCCTCGGCACCCCACGCGATCGCGAACGCCGAGAGCAGGATGGCCGGAAACGTCCACAGCGAAGAGAACGCGGACGTTTTCAGTATCATCGCGGCCCGAAGTCTAAATGATCACGAGCAAAGACAACGCGTCGTATAAGCGCGTGCGCACGGCGATGCGTGAGCATGGTCACGAGATTGTCATCGAAGGACCGAAAGCGGTCGCCGATGCCATCGCCGCGGGGTGGAAGCCGGTTCCGCTTCCCACCTTTTCACCCACCCTGCTCAAATCGATCACCGACACGAAAACATCGCAGGGCGTGATCGGACTCTTCGAGCGTCCGCGATGGAAGGCCGATCAGATTTTTTCACGCGGCGATGCACTCGTCATCGCGCTCGATGGCGTTCAAGATCCGGGAAACGTCGGCACGATCGTGCGCCTGGCAGCGGCGTTCGACGCGGCGGGCATCATCCTTCTTCCCGGTTGTGCCGATCCGTTCGGACCGAAAGCGATCCGCGCCTCAGCGGGAGCGATCCTGAACGTGCCGATCGTTTCGATGACGGCCGACGCATTGCTCGCCACTGGCAGGCCGATGTACGTCGCCGACGCGGCCGGATCAACAAACGAGCTGCCCACCGGAGTCCTCGTTCTGGGCAGCGAGGGCCAGGGTGTCTCGCCAGTCTTGCGGAAGCGCGCAAGGGCCGTCGCGATCGAGACCTCCGGTCGCGTCGAATCGCTCAATGTCGCGGCCGCGACGGCGATCTTCCTGTGGCGTGGCTTTCGCAATCGAACCGGAGCGTGATCGACGATCTCCGCGCGCTCCGGCAGGACTACCTCCAAAACGTCCACGAGACGGCCGCGCGCGTGCGCCGGCAGAGTCAGAACCTCAAGACTTCCTTTCCCGAGCTTCTGTTCGTCGCGCATCAATTGAAGGGCTCCGGCGGATCGCTCGGATTTCCGCGCATCACGGAGCTGGCGCGCCGAATGAGCCACGAGCTGAACCTCTTTTTCGATCCGGCCGAGACGCAACGCCCGACGCCCGAAGAGCTTTCGGAGAAGTTGATCGTGCTGTCGCACGAGCTCGATCGCGACGTCACGGCGGCGCAGCGAAGCCTGAAGTAGACTCCGGCGCGTGCCGGGCAAACTCCTCATCGTCGGAACTCCCATCGGCAATCTGTCCGATCTGTCCCCCCGCGCCGTCGAAGCCTTGAAATCGGCCGACCTCATCCTGTGCGAAGACACGCGGCACACCCGGAAGCTGCTCACGCATTTCGGGATCAAAGGAGACGTGCATAGTTTTCATGAACATAATGAAGATGATAAAAGCGAACATATTATTGAGACCGTCGCAGGCGGAAAGACGGTCGCGCTGGTCAGCGATGCCGGCATGCCGGTCATCTCCGATCCCGGATTCCGTCTGGTGCGCCTGGCGCGGGAGCGCAAGCTGCCCGTCGAGCCCATTCCCGGCCCGTTCGCGGGAATCGTGGCGCTGGTCGCCAGTGGCATCGCTCCCCTCCCCTTCACATTCTTCGGCTTCACGCCCCATCGCGCAGGAGAGCGGAAAGAGTTTTACCGCCGCATCAAGGCGGTCGGGCAAACGGCCATCGTTTACGAGTCACCCGAGCGCGCCACCGAGTCGCTCGACGACGCCCTCGAGATCCTCGGCGACGTCGAGGTCACGGTCGCGCGAGAAATGACGAAGATGCATGAGGAATTCGTCAGCGGCTCGGTCTCCGAAGTGCTTGCCGAATTGAAAAAGCGTGGCGCGGTGCGCGGCGAGATCACGCTCGTGTTCGCAGCCGCGCAGAAGCAGCCTCAGAAGTACTCGGCGGAGGAGGTGGCGCGGGAATTCGAAAGGCTGCGCGACGGCGGAATGCGCCGCAACGACGCCGTCAAAGCCGTCGCCGAAAAGTTCGGTCTTCGCAAGAACGAAGTCTACAAATCGCTGCTCGGCGAGTAGATCAGCCGCACGATGGCCTCGACCAGCGCGTCGATGGAGAAGGGCTTGGCCAGCAATTCCGTTCGCGTCGGCATCGGACCGACATCGCCATTGCGAGTGCCCGCCAGCACGATCGGGAGGTCCGGCCAATGGTCGCGCAAAAGCCACGCGATCATCCTGCCGTTGATGTCGGGTGCCGACAGATCCAGGATCAGGACATCGGGAGCGAAGCTCTTGATCCTGACCGGCACGTCCCGGCCCAGCTTCACGATTGAAGTCTCGAATCCTTCCCGGGACAGAGCCCAGGCAGCCGTCATCTGAAGCTCTTCGCTGTCATCCACGAGGAGTGCGCGCACGATCCACCACCCAGTAGTGACCGTGCGCGCCAAATTGCTACCCTGGCACCTGCTACGGGCAGGTCGCGAATGCGCCGGTGTCCTGAATCGGCTGGAAAGGCTGGCCCATCGGATTGCTGTAAGTCCTGACGGTGCCGGTCTTTGTGTCCGTTACCGTGAGATCGACGGAAACATTGGTCAAGCCCAATGCAAACACCCAATACCGCGGTTCGGGCTGCGAACACGCATTGAGAGCTTTGACGACCACCTCGACGTTGTTGGGGCCAAAGAACCAAAAATAGCCGCTGTCATCGGTCAGCGAGACGGCGTTTCCCCGGCCGCTGTTTCCATCTGCAGTCCGCCAGTTCGCGGTGACCTGGAAGCGTCCGCCGTTGAGGCAGAGCGTCATCCCATCCTGCAGACAGCCGGTGGCCGAGGCGACGTCGACGCGGACGACGTTGCTGCGGACGACGATGTCGCCCGTGCACATGCCCATCGTGACCTGGCACTCATGCGCTTCGATGAAAAAGAACGCCGGGCCGACATCGTTAGCATCGAAGTTGATCCCGACGCCGAGAAAGCCCTGGATGTCACCGATGGGCACGAAGAGTCCGTTCGCGCTGCGCGCCGCCAGAACGCGAAAGAAATTCATACGAAGTCCCCCTTCAGCGGTCGGATTCACCGACGGATCGCACCACCGGAGAAGGGCCGAGCTTCCGACGCGCACCGCCGAGGGGCTGACGGTCAGCGAGCGGTCGAACTGGCACGAGGCCGAGATCGCGATCGACTGCGATTTCACGAGCGTGCGCGGTTTGTTGCACTCGGTCACGTAATACTCGACGGTGTAGATGCCCGGCGAGGTGATCGTGCCCATCGACGTGGTGAGCGAATAGGAAGTCAGCGCGGCCGTGCATCCGCTGATGCAGTTCGGATTCGCCACCGCGTTGATTTGAATGGTGGTCCCCGATCCGGTCACGGACTGAAATTGCGGGACGCATCCATCGCTCCACATTCCGCGCACGGTGAGCGTGAAGCGCTCGTTGGGCGCGGGTGTGGCCGGATTGAGCGTGATGGTGGTATCGCCGGCGGCAGCCTGCGGAGCCACAGTGATTGCCTCGGCGCATGGGAGAAACAGAATGAAGGTCAGAACCCCTGATAGTCGTCTCATGGGTTTGCGTCCACTGCAAAAAGTGGGACAGGTTATTTGCGGACGCGCGCGAGGCGCGTCTTGCCGTCGCCAATGGCGAGCTCGCCACCGGCCTCAACGTGATGAACGATGATCCGTTCTCCGGAAACTCAGGCTTTCCGCGATAGACGCACGAGCAGACTTTTTTCAGCGAGCAAGCGGCCGATACAGACTGACGCTCGCTACTCCGTTGCGAGCCGCAGCCATTCCGCGGTCCGGAGGCTGATGGAAAAGCTCTGGATGCAGATATCGACCCTCTTCTTCCTTCGACTTCTGCTCCTCTACAGGTATGCGATGAGCGTCGGCGTATTGATCGTGACGGGTCCCAGTAACTTGCCACGAGACTCGCATGCCGGGCTTTCCACCGCCGATGACAAATTGATTGTTACGTATTTCATCGGCAACATAAACCGGCGCGTGCTGACCAATGCAAGTCAATTGATACCGAAAGTCCTTGTTCAACGCTTCAAACCAATCCGGCAGTTGGATTACGGCGCTCCCGCCAGCATCCAGTTCGATTACGCCATCGTAGATATCTTTCATGTCCGGCGATTCGACGAACGAATGGCTCAGATATTTCGTATCAGGATGCAGCGGATGATCAATCTTGAATGAGCCTGCTGATTTCGTCAGCGCTCCGATCACTGTGACATTACCGCTAAAGTAGCCGGCATACCCACCGCTTCCTGATTGAATTCCGTTTATGGCCGCGGAAATCCCGCCGCCGGTTGCATAACCTGTTACGCCATTCGCAGCTGCTTGGCTTGAATCTGTCCTTCCGAAAAGGCCGGTCCCTGCAGGCCCGTATCCGTATATCGCGACGGCGTTAAATCCGCTCGACGCGGTCGCTCCGTTGTAACCCTGCACACCATTTCCGCTCAGTGTACCTGTTACGCCGTAGACTCCGAACCCAAGAGGAGCACTGCCGTAAACGCCCACACCACTCGTCGCCGAATTTGCGCCTCGCACTCCGTAGTAACCGGCGCCCGAAGCAGCGCCCGACACGCCTTCTGTCAGGTTGCCCAAGGCACCTTCATTGTCGGTGGACTGGCTTGTTCCCACCACAGCACCGGTGAGCGCTGCCATCAATGCGGCTACGCTCCCGAGGAAAACGACTGCGACCGCTAGCTTGCGCATGCTCCTCTCCTTCTGTCGATAGAAGGTGGAAGATATCCCATAAGAGTGGTGATCGCGGTTAGCCGCTCGCTACCCAGTTCGTTAGAAATACTCTTCAGCAGCGTGCTCGACGTGAGGAAGGTTGGTGCGAAAGGGGGGACTCGAACCCCCACGGCTGTGAACCACTGGCTCCTGAAACCAGCGCGTCTACCAGTTCCGCCACTTTCGCGCGTTTCGGGTGGGGTCGCGATTCTCCGCGACGGTTTCAGGAATGTCAATTGCGTCTTCGATATTCCTGTAGCAGCATGTATTCTGATTCACGGATGACCGCAACACCGCTCGTCGAGACTCCCCGTCCCGTTCCCGCTCCGCGCGACAACGTCCGCAACGAGATCTGGAATCTTCCGAACTCGCTGACGCTCTTTCGAATTTTTCTCGTTCCGCTCCTGGTGGTAGTCCTCCTCACCAAGTGGTCCGATTTTCTCGGCCTGGGCATCTTCCTGCTGGCAGCGATCACGGATTACTTCGACGGCTATTTCGCGCGCCGGCTGAAGAAGACGACGCGGCTGGGAGCGCTGCTCGATCCGATCGCCGACAAACTGCTGATGTCGGCGGCCTTCATCTCGATGGTCGAGCTCGGTCTCGCAAAGGCGTGGATGGTCGTGATCATCATCGGCCGTGAATTTGCCGTTACCGGATTGCGCGCCATCGCGGCGCAACAGGGCGTGACGATCGCGGCCTCGCCGCTCGGAAAAACGAAAATGATCACGCAGGTGATCGCCATCTCACTTCTGATCGTGGCCTACGAGCTCGGCGAATTTCGCTTCACGAGCGTGATCGCGCTCTGGCTGGTCATGCTGTTCGCGCTGGTGTCGATGATCGATTACTTCATCAAGTTCGCTCGCGCGGTGTTGCTCGACAATCGCGCTTAGATCGCCTACTCGCTGACCTCGAGCGATTCCAGGTTCGACAAGATCGATTCGATCCGATTGCGGATCTCGCTGCGTTCCTTTTCGAGTTGATCGAGGCGCTCGTTCGAGTCGGGACGCTTGGCCAGCTCTGCCTTCAGGGCATCGCGCTCGCGGCGCAGGTCCTGAATGATTGCGACCGCCTTGTCGACGCGCTCCTTCAGCCGCGCCAGAATCTCCTCCTCCGATCCGGAGAGGACCATCTGCTGTTCCAGCGTTTTCTTTTTCATGACACGAGTTTCACGGGCAGCGCAGTAGTGAGTCGCGATGCGAGATTCTGCTGCAGCGCCGAAACTTCCTCCTGAGTCAGCGATCGGTCGAAGGCCTGATACCACATTCCGAGTGTCGTCTTCACCACTTCGCCGCCCTCGGGAACGAATCGGTCGCGCAGACCGATCTCGTGCAGATAGGGGACGTCGAAGGACCGGATGGTCTCGATCAGCCGCTGATATTCCAGATCGTGACCGTGCGTCACCGCCAGGATCATCGGAACGCCGGGGAATCGCGCCACCGGCACCATCTTCCACTCCGACTGCGACGCCAGCAGCGCTTCGAGGTCAACCTCGGCAGCGATCACTTCGCCTTTGATGTCGAAGGTTCGCAGCACTTGCGGTGACAACGCGCCAAGATCGGCGACGCGCTGTTCGCCGGACCGCGCGACGGCGCGCTTTCCCTTCTTCAGCCATTCCTGATCGGACGCTTTGAATCTGAGCGCAACGTGTAGCCGCTCGACGAGCTGCTCGATGACGCCTTTGACGGCGAAGAAATCGGCGGCGCCGAACATCACCATTGCGGCGCGGCGCTGTTCTTTCAGGCTGTCGCCGCGGCGATGATAGGTGCGGCCGACTTCGAAGAGCGCGCCGTCTCGCGTTCCGTAGGCTCGATTGAAAACGACCGATTCGAGAAGTCCCGGCAGCAGCGACACACGCATCGTGGCGACGTTCTCCGACAGCGCGTTGGTGATCGCCACCGGCTCTTCGCCCGAGAACAGCGCATTCCATTCGCGGCGAATGAACGAATAGTTCATGGTCTCGCTGAAACCGGACGACGCGATGATGTCGCGCACCTGATCCTCGAGAATGTTGATCTTCTCGCGACGAACATCGCCCATCGTCATCCGCGGCAAAGAGGCGGGAATGTTGTTGAGGCCATAGAAACGCAGAACTTCTTCGATGAGATCGGCTTCCTCGCGGACATCTCCGCGCCAGGTCGGCACGGTCACGGCGAGGCCATCCTGCGTTTTGTCGGCGCCGAATCCGAGACGGCGGAAAAGATCGACGGCCCAGGCGTCGTTGATCACGCCCGCGGAAGCTTCCAGCAGCTTCGCGGGTCGCAGCCGCAATGTCTCGGGCTTATCTTCGACGGCCACGACATCGATGGGCGCCTCAGGCGTTCCGCCCGCGGCCTCGACGATCAGCCTGGCCGCCAGCTGCACAGTCTCGACGGTATCGTTGGGATCGGCGAGTCGCTCGAATCGATACGACGCGTCGGTCTTGATGCCGAGGCGGCGTGCGGTACGCCGGATGGTGGAGGGATCGAACCACGCGCATTCGAGGAGCACATTTCGGGTTACCTGAGTGATCTCGGTATCGAAGCCGCCGATGATTCCGCCTAACGCGACTGCGCGCCTCGCGTCGGCGATGACAACGGTGTCGGGATCGATCTTGCGCGTCTCTCCGTCGAGGCTCTTGATGGTCTCGCCGCGATTTCCGGCGCGCACGATGATGGTCGCCTCCGCGAGCTTGTCGAGATCGAATGCGTGCAGCGGATGGCCGAGGGCCAGCATGACGTAGTTGGTGACATCGACGACGTTGTTGATCGGGCGAAGGCCGACCGCCTCCAGACGTCGCGCAATCTTCGGCGGCGAAGGTCGGATCGCGATGCCCCGAATCGCCAGCGCCGTGTAGCGGTGGCACATCCCCGGTACGTCGATGCGGATCTTGACGCCCCTCACCCCGTCCTTCTCCCCGCTCGCGGGGAGAGGGTGCCGCGCAGCGGCGGGTGAGGGGCGTCCCAGCGCCGCCGCCAGCTCGCGCGCCATGCCGCGGTGCGACATGGCGTCGACGCGGTTGGTGGTCACTTCGAGATCGAAGATGGTGTCGTCGCCGCTACGCTCGATCGCCTCGACCGCGTGTCCGATGTCGGTGAAGCAGCGACCGAGCTCTTCATCCGAGAGGCCGGCCAGATCGATGTATTCCTGCAGCCAGTCGCGCGAGAACTTCATCAGACCTTCGAGAAAAGCAGCCGCAGGACTTTGGCGGACTGATCGCTTCGCAGCGACAACACCCGGGTGTAGAACTGCAACGCCATCTGCACCGATCGCGATTTGTTGGTGGTCTGCGCCGGGTTGAAGGCCAGGTCGGCGTCATTTCCGTAGTCGCGGTGCATGCCGTTGACGACTTCCCGCAGCAGTTGCGTGGCGCGGTGATCGTCCTGGACGCCGGCCTCTTTCGCGACGCCGCTGCGGATGACCTCGGCCAGCGCCTCCTGATCGCGCTTCTGCGTCTCCGGGTCGACATACTTCGTGATGTCGATATTGGTTTGATTGCTGAAGAGCATGTCGAAGGCGACGTCGGAATCCTTGTCGGCGACCTGCTGGATCTCGTCGGCGGTCACTTTGATGTACGCGACCAGGGCAGCGTCGTCCGCCGTCTTCATGTACTTCTTGGCGAGCCCTTCCACGACTTTGCGGACGCGCCCCTGCGCCACCGCCGGCGATTGTTTGCTCTGGATGGCGTCGATCATCTCGGCCTTCATCTTGGCGTAGGCCTCGGGCTCCCACTTCGCGATCTGCTGATAAGCGGGCGTCTTCAGCAGCTCGCGATCGGCCTGCTTGTTCAGGATCATCGGCAAACCGAACTTGAAGGCCAGGAAACCGCCGACCGCGACCACGATCGCGAAGATCCACAGGATCGGCTGGACGTTCGAGCTCTTCTGCTTTGGGATCATTGGTGACTAGAAGTTTACACGCCGAATGACGTCTTCGGCCGCGTCATGCGGGTTGCTCCGCTTGCGAAGGACATCCTCGAGTATTTTTTCGAAGTCCGACTCGGTCACGGTCTCGCCGATGAGCCGTCCCATGAATTTCTCTTTCAGCAGCATATTGATCCGAATCCGCACACGTTCGCGATTGCGCCGATCGAGCTCGCCCGAGGTCGAGAGGTATTCAAAATGCTTCCGGATCGCGTCGTCGAGCTCCGCGATCCCCTCGCCCCGCGAGGCCACTGTCTTCACGATCGGCGGCATCCAGTCGCCGTGCTCCTCCACCAGTCCCATCATCATGGTGACCTCGGTGACGGTCTTGTCGGCGCCGGGCCGATCGGCCTTGTTGACGACGAAGACGTCGCCGATTTCCATGATGCCGGCCTTGATGGCCTGAATGTCGTCGCCCATTCCCGGGACGAGCACCACCACGTTGGTCTGCACGGTGCGGATCACGTCCACCTCGTCCTGCCCAACGCCGACAGTTTCGACGAGCACGATGTCGAATCCGGCGGCGTCGAGAAGATCGACGACATCGTTGGTGGCCTTGGCGAGCCCGCCCATGAAGCCGCGCGTGGCCATCGACCGGATGAAAACGCCGCGATCGGTGTACAGCTCAGCCATGCGGATGCGATCGCCGAGGATTGCTCCGCCGCTGAAGGGCGAAGTCGGATCGACGGCCACGATGCCGATTCGCTTCGCCTGCCGCCGATAGAACTTCGCCAGCGCCGCGACCAGCGTCGACTTTCCTGCGCCCGGCGATCCGGTGATGCCCACGATGCGCGCCTTGCCGGTGGACGGATAGATGGCGGCGAGAAGTTGCTCTGCAGCGGGATCCTCCCGCTCGACGAGCGAAATTGCCCTGGCCAAGTCGACAGTTGAAGAAATTTCGAATTTCAAATTTCAAATGAAAAATGAAAAATGATTCCGGATTCTTAATTTTTCATTTGAAATTTGAAATTTGAAATTTAATCACTGCTGAGCAAGTGCCTCGCGATCACCATTCTCTGAATTTCAGAGGTTCCCTCCCCGATGGTGCACAACTTCACGTCGCGGTAGTACTTCTCGGCGGGAAAATCCTTGATGAAGCCGTAGCCTCCGAAAATCTGCACCCCTTTTTCGGTGCAGCGCACGGCCACCTCCGAGGCGTAGAGCTTCGCCATGGCGGAGGCCTGCGTTACGCGCTCGCCGTTGTCTTTGAGAACGGCGGCGCGATAACAGAGCAGTCGCGCGGCATCGATTTCCGTCGCCATGTCGGCCAGCATGAACTGGATCGCCTGAAAATCAGCGATGGGACGTCCGAAGGCGTTGCGCTGCTTGGCGTAGTCCCGCGCCGATTCGTACGCACCGCGTGCGATGCCGACCGCCAGCGCGCCGATCGAAATGCGACCGCCGTCGAGAACGCGCAATGCGTCGACGAATCCGTCGCCGATCTTGCCGAGGACGTTGGAGGCCGGAACGCGGCAGTCTTCCATCACCAGCTCCGCGGTATCGGAAGTGCGCATCCCCAGCTTGTTCTCTTTTTTTCCGGGACGGATTCCTTTGCGGTCCATCTCGATCGCGAAGGCGGTCATGCCGCGCTTTTGATCGTTCCTGTCGGTCACCGCGATGACGACTGACATGTCGGCGTGCGAGGCGTTGGTGATGAAATTCTTGGTGCCGTTGAGAATCCAGTCCTGGCCGTCTTTGACGGCCATGGTGCGCATTCCGGCCGCGTCGCTGCCCGATCCCGGTTCGGTCAATCCCCACGCCCCCAGCCATTCGCCTGAAGTCAGTTTGGGCAGCCACTTCTTCTTCTGCTCTTCATTGCCGCCGAGGTAAATGTGGCCGGTGCACAGAGAATTGTGCGCCGCGACGGTCAGGCCGATGCCGCTGTCGACGACGCCGAGCTCCTCGATGATGTTCACGTAGTCGACGTACGACAGGCCGGCGCCGCCGTACTGCTCGGGAAAGATCGCGCCGAGCATTCCCAGCTCGCCGAGCTTCTTCACCACCTCGACCGGAAACGTCTGGGCCTCGTCCCACACCATGAGGTGAGGCTTGATTTCGCTCTCGGCAAAATCTTTGACGGTCTGCTGAATCTGAATTTGTTCTTCGGAGAGGCGGAAATCCATTCGGGCCACTAGTGTAGTACGCTCAAACGCACATGCGAATGTTGATTGGTGCCATCGCACTGCTGGCGGCGCTGCAGAATCCGGCCCCCGCGCCGCCGACGCGCGGATTTCGCGCGGAGTTTCTCCGCGATCTGGCCGACGTCCAGAAGAAGATCGAGGATCTGGCCGCGGCCATGCCGGCTGCGAAATACACCTGGCGGCCCGCTCCGGGCGTGCGGTCGGTCAGCGAGGTCTACATGCACATCGCGGGCGGCAATTACTTTCTGGCCAGCTTCGTCGGAATGAAGCCGCCAGCGTATGACGAGCAGAGTCTGGAGCGGATCAATGACAAGGCTCGCGTGCAAGCGGAGCTTCGCAAATCGTTCGATCACATCCGCCTGGCCGCGCTGATGGCCAGCGACTCCGATCTCGACAAGCCGATCAAGATGTTCGGCAATGACACCACCGTCCGCGGCGCCTTCGTCACCGCGCTGAATCACCTGCACGAACACCTCGGGCAATCGATTGCCTACGCGCGGATGAACGGCGTCGTGCCGCCGTGGAGCGCGACGCCCTAGCGTTCGTAATCGGATACGTAGCGCGGCGTGATCACCTGATTATCCGGAACCGGCGTCCCCGGCGCCAGCGCCAGCGGCAGCACGCCCGCCCAGATTGGGAGCGTGTAATCTTCGGCATCATCTTTGGGCGGCCCGGTGCGCATCTTCGCGGACGCCTCGCTGATGGGCACGCGCAGCACCAGCGTCTGTTTCAGCTCACTTGCGTTCGGCCCACGCGCGTCGGCTGACCGTCCGCGGCAGACGTGCTCGACCAGCGCCTTCAGCACGCGAAGCTTCTCCTCGCGATCGGTGACCTCCTCCGCCTTTCCGAACACCACCACTGAGCGGTAATTCATGGAGTGATGGAACGCCGATCGTGCCAGCACCAGCCCGTCGAGAAGCGTGACGGTCACGCAGGCATCGACGCCGTTGCGCAGCGTGCGCAGCATGCCCGCGGCGGGAGAGCCGTGGAAATAGAGATGATCGGCGACGCACGCGTGAATGGTCGGGATGACGACCGGCCTCCCTTCCACGACGAAACCGACGTGGCAGATCAGAGCCTCGTCGAGGATGGCGTGGATGGTGGCGCGGTCGTAATTGCCGCGTTCGGGAAGCCGGTGGATTCGCGTTTTCTCAGTTTGTTCTAGTACAATATCGTTCATATGCTAGAACAAAAATACATCATTGGAAAATCGGCCGTCAAGATCGCGCGGAGCATCGAGGCGGCGGTGGCAGCCGGGAAAGTCTTGCCGGGCCAGCAGCTCCCCGCCGTTCGCCATCTCGCCAAACACCTCGGCATCGCCGGAGCGACGGTGGCGGCGGCCTATCGGATCCTGCAGGAGCGCGGCGTCACCATCGCCGAGCGACGCCGCGGGACGCGCGTCCGCCCCTCCGCCCCCGCCGCCCCCGCCCCACCCCCGCCGCCCCGCGGAGTGCGCGATCTGGTGGCCGGGAACCCCGATCGCGAGCTGCTGCCCGATCCGCGGCGGCAATTGCGTGTTTTGAAAGTGCGGCGGCGGTTGTACGGCGAGGAGCTCAACGACCGCGACCTGGTGCGCGTCGCGGGCAGTCACTTCCGCGCCGACGCTCTTCCCAACAAGGACATCGCCGTCGTCAGCGGCGCGCTCGACGGAATCGAACGCGTGCTGCGCGAACAGCTTCGCCCCGGCGATCGCGTGCTGGTCGAAGATCCCTGCTTCGCGGGAATCCTCGACGTGCTGGCCGCGCTGGCGCTCGTGCCGGTTCCGGTGGCAGTCGACGATGAGGGAATGCAGCCGGACGCGCTGGTGCGTGCGATGCGTATCGCGGCGGCGGCCATCATCGTCACGCCGCGCGCGCAGAATCCGACCGGCGCGGCCATCACGCGCTCGCGCGCGCGAAGGCTTCGAACAATTCTGCGACAGCGTCCCGATCTGTTGCTGATCGAAGACGATCACGCCGGCCGCGTTGCCGGCGCGCCGTACATGACGCTGGTCGAGCCGCCGCGACAACGATGGGCAGTCGTGCGATCGGTCTCGAAATTCTTCGGACCCGATCTCCGCGTCGCGATCATGACCGGCGACGCCGAGACCATCCAGGCCCTCGAGCGCCGGCAGACCATCGGCATGCGCTGGGTCAGCCACGTCCTGCAGGCGCTGGTCGCGGCGCTGTGGCGCGATCGCACCGTGCAGCGGCAGCTCGCCCTGGCGGAGAAAACTTACGCCACCCGACGCCGGGCTCTGCTTCGCGCGCTCGAGGCGACAGGCATCGAAGCGCACGGAAAATCGGGACTCAACGTCTGGATTCCCGTGATCGACGAGAGTGCAACCGTGCAGTCCCTCTTTCAGTCGGGATGGGCGGTGCACGCCGGCGAGAGCTATCGCATCGCGTCAGGACCGGCGATCCGCGTGACGATCGCGAGGCTGTCGCCGGCCGACGCCAAGCGCTTTGCGGCGGACCTTGCGGGAACGATGACTTCGCAAGGCCGCACGATGGCCGCGTAACCCCTCACCCCGGCCCTCTCCCCGCACGCGGGGAGAGGGAGCTGAGTGGGGCGAGAACCCTCGCCCCGCGTGAGCCGGGAGAGGGAGCTGAGTGGGCGAGAACCCTCGCCCCGCGTGAGCGGCGAGAGGGTGCTGAGTGGGGCGAGAACCCTCGCCCCGCGTGAGCGGCGAGAGGGTGCTGAGTGGGGCGAGAACCCTCGCCCCGCGTGAGCGGGGAGAGGGAGCTGAGTGGGGCGAGAACCCTCGCCCCGCGTGAGCGGGGAGAGGGTGGTCCCGCGGAGCGGGACCGGGTGAGGGGCCTTACTGTACGTTCAACGCCGTGTCGTCGATCACGAACGAAGTCTGCAGCGAAACATCCTCCGTTCCGTAGAAGCGAATGCGGATCGTCTGTCCGATACGATTGCTCAAGCTGAACGACTTCTGCACGTAGGTATTGTTCGCGTTGAGGTTCGAATAGGTCGCCAGCGTCTGCAGCAGATTGCCGGCGCTGTCGAGGATCTGAACGCTCAACTTGTCGTACGCGATGGTGGTCGTGGTCTCCGACGTATCGATGCGGATCCAGAATGTCAGCGTCGCGCTGGTCGCCGACGCCGGGATGGTCACCTGTTGATACGCGTAGTCGGTGTGCGTGGTGCCATATCCGTCCAGCCACGCTTTCCACGATCCGCTATGCGCCGGACGACCGGTCGAGTTGTCGATCACGCCAGCCGTGGTCGTCCAGTTACCGTTGTTGCCGAGCTCAAAGCCGGGATTGAGAAGAAGCTGCGAGCCGGTGGGAGGCGGCGGCGGAGGGGGCGGCGGTGCGCCGAAGATCGAGAAGAGCATGCGGTTCGGAGTGCCGCTCCCCGCATTGGCCACGATTCCGGTGGTGGCGTTGCTCGTCAATGCGCTGGCGACGTTGGCGGGACTGGCGGTTGGATTGTTCGCTAGATAGAGCGCCGACACGCCGGTCGTGTGCGGCGTTGCCATCGACGTTCCGCTGATGGTGTTGGTGGCAGTGTTGCTCGAATACCAATCGGACGTGATGTTCACGCCCGGGCCGAAAATGTCGACGCACGTCCCGAAATTCGAAAACGACGCGCGCGTATCCGTGCTGTCGGTGGCAGCGACCGTGATCGCCGCGCCGACCCGCGCCGGCGAGGTTGTGCAGGCGTCGGTGTTGCTGTTGCCGGCCGCGATGCAGAAGGTGACGCCGGCGTTGATGGCGCCGTTGACGGAGTCATCGAGCGCCTGCGATGCGCCGCCGCCGAGGGACATGTTGGCGACGGCCGGTTTGATGGCGTTCTGAGCGACCCAGTTGACGCCCGCGATGACGCCGGAGTTGGTTCCCGATCCGCTGCAGTTCAGAACGCGGACCGCAACCAGCGATACACCCTTGGCCACGCCATACGTTGCGCCGCCGACGGTGCCGGAGACGTGCGTGCCGTGGCCGTTACAGTCCTGGCCGTTCTGACCATCGCCGATCGAATCGAATCCGATGCTGGCCCGGCCGCCGAAGTCGTTGTGCGTGGTGTGAATTCCGGTGTCGATGATGTAGGCGTGAACATTGGACGCGGTGGTGTTGTAGGTGTAACTGCCGTCGAGCGGCAGATTGCGCTGATCGACACGATCGAGTCCCCACGTCGCGCCGGTCTGCGTAGCGTCGAGATTCACTTCGCTGTCTTCTTCAACGTACTTGACGCGCGGATCCTGCGCGATGACGGCAGCCGCGGCATCCGACATGTCGGCCGCGAATCCTTTTAGCGCCGACTTGTAGAGATGCTTCAACTGCCCGCGCGAAAATCCGAGGTCCTGAGCGGCCGCATCGACGTCGACGCGGTCTTCCAGCACGACGATCCAGGAGTTTGGGATCTTTTTCTTGGCCTTGATGACCCTGGGCTTTTTGGGACCGTCGGCAAACAGGGGAACTGCAAACAAAACGAGAGCCACTGCGAGGAATCGCTTCATCCGTTCTCCTTCCGAATTTGGGATGTCCGGAAGGATAGCAGTCTATGTGCTGACGAGCTCGCTTTTTTTCGCGAACATCCCCGGCGTGTAGGCCGTGATGTGTCCCGTGAATGCTGAGGCTGCTACCGAGAGCGGCGAGGCGAGCCAAAGTTTGCCGGGGCCCGATCGTCCTTTGTAATTGCGGTTGATCGCGCTGATGGTCACCTGATTGGTAACCTCGGAGACTCCGGGACCGCATCCGATGCACGCGCCGCAGCCGGGATTGAGCACGATCGCGCCGGCGCGCTCGAAGGTGTCGACCAGACCGTTCTCGCGCGCGAACTTCTCCACCATCTGCGATCCGAACTGAATGTAGAAGGTCACGCCGTCCGCGACTTTGAGTCCGGCGTCGATCGCCTCTTTCGCGACCTGATGGTAGAAGAGCAGGTCGTCGATCTTTCCGGCAGTACAGGAGCCCGCGTACGCGATATCGATCTTCACTTCGCCGATGTCGTCGATCGACGCGCCATTGGTCGGATCGGAGGGAATGCCGTGATCGGGATCGCCCGGATGCGCGACCATCGGGCGGATCTCGCTCAGGTCGATGGTGTGGATCCCGCCGTCGTATTCAGCGTCGGCGTCCGGCGTAACCGCGCGACTCCGCAACTTCGCAACCTCGATACCCGGCCGTATCGACGCAATCCATTCGAATGTCTTGTCGTCCGCTTCGACGATCGCAGTCCGCGCCGAGCACTCGGTCGCCATGTTCGCCAGTGTCGCGCGCTCGTCCATCGACAGCCATCGCAGGCCGGGACCGGTGAACTCGATGATGCGATCGAGCGTCATCTGCTGCTTGGCGTAGCGCAGGAGGATGTGGAGCATCACATCCTTGGCGGTGACGTTGTCCTGCAGCCGGCCCACGAGCTCGAATCGAATCGACTCGGAGACTTCCACCATCGTGAAGCCGGAGTGCACGAGGTTGGCGTACTCGGTCGTGCCGACACCCCACGCCAGCGCGTTGTTCACGCCGCCCATGCAGGTGTGGCTGTCGGTGGCCTGGATGAAATCGCCGGGATCGACGATGAACTCGCGTGCGACCTCGTGACAGATGCCGGGCGAGATGTTGTCGGTCGCCGAAAAATCGCGGCAACTGGTGTGGTGCTGGAAATCGTGCTGCAGCTTGCGGAGCACTTCGATCTTGGGAAGGAAGGGCCGCATGCGCGCGACGTCGTCGGCGTAGATCAGGTGGTCTTCGAAGACTGCAAACTTCTGCGGATTCTTGATGGCGTAGTCGAGACCGTATTCCTGCTCCAGGAAGTAGTGCACCTGCGCGGTCGTGAACTCGTGGGTGTAGCCGCCGTCGACGTCGACGACCAGCGCGTCGCCCGGCTTGACGTACTTCACATTGCCGCGGGCGTGGCGGGCGAGGATCTTCTCCCCCATCGTCATCGGACGCTTGGGCGTGTTCGGCGTCGGAAGCTTGATGCGATCGAGCGCTTTTGCGAACGGAAACAGTCCGCCTTCTTTGATGATGAGCTGCTTGATGGGATCGTAGCCCTGCGTGAATTCTTCGAGGGGGATCCGTTCGCCAGCTTGCAGGCGCGTCAACATCTCGTGGTTGCCCATCAGCAATCCCTGATTGATGTTGTTGCCGGCGTGGATCGGGGCGAACGACGCCGCGATCGCGATCCGGATCCCGCTCCACACCTCGGCCTGCGTCGCGGTTTCGCGCGAGCTGCCGACGCCCTTGCGATAGCCGGAAACGATGACCTCGAAATTGCCACTGATCAGCGCGTCCTGCTCGAAAAGGCGCTTGCCATCGACGATCAATCCGGCGTAGGCATTGCGCGCGAGGTCCGCGGGCTTGTGATCGAAGCACACCCAGGCGGGCGTCATCGCGTCGGTGTTGATGTCGTCGAGAAGATCCTCGACTTTCAGATCCTTCATCTGCAGGTCGAGCTCACCGCGAAGCTGCTTGCGGATGAGCTCGGGATCCTTGGTGAGGAAGAGAACGCGCTTGCCGGGAGTGAGACGAAGGACGGAGGGCGGTTTCATCGGGTTGCAAGTATATGCAACGCCGGAACCGCGCCTCCGTCATCCCGCAGCTCGAACGGCTGGAGCCACTGACTAATACGTCGAATTCTTTACTCGGGCTCGAGGACGGTACTAGAGCTTGGATATCGAATTAGGTGTTCCATTGCTCGTTGAACTCACGACCCAAATGTTTAACCCATCGAACGCGAAACCGTGAGGACGAAGCCGCCGGGCGCAGCTTCGCATTTTCCCTGTAGTGATTTCGAACTTGAGGCGGCGCGTCATCGGATCCCTGAAGTTGCCGCTGACCGACCAGTCAAGCCGCACACGGTTTTGGTCACTGATCGGCTCGTTTACTTATTGGGCTTATCGATGCTACCAAGAAATTACAATTTGCGCGCGAAAAAGTTGGCCTGTTCGGCATCGACTTTGCGATAGCTATCATCATGAAAAGGCTGATGGTTATGCTGGCCGTACTCACGATTGCGGGTACGGCCCTTGCTGCTGACCAACCTACTGTTCTGCAGGTGAATCCGCCAAAACAAGAGCGCGTCGAGACGGATATCGGAATGACGCAGATCCACACCCGGTCGGCTGACATTCGGATCGCCTGGCTGCCGTTGCTCGCGCCGCTGCCCTACTCGTATCCGCGCACGACGCAGGAGATTCCAAACGCGCTGGTTTTGACCGGAACGCAAATCCCGCAGCGCCCCCGAACCGTTACGCGGTAGGCTGCGTCGAAGGAACATGCAGCGTCTGACGCTCGTCGCTCTTTTTCTGGCAACCTCCGCCTTCGCGCAGTCTGTGGACGACGTGGAGAAGCTGAAAGCCTTCCGCGAACTGAACCCCGATAACCGCCCCGCGTCGCAACGCCGCGTGGAAGTTCACCCGGGTTTCATCGAGATTCACGCCCTCGGCATGGACTGGCGCATTTTCTATCTGCCGATCCTGGCCCCCCTCCCGGGCGCGCGACTCGAGGATGGCGCGAAGATTCCGAACCCGTTCGAATTGACCGGAACTCCATACGCTTCTACGATGCCGCCGATGTTCGACCACGACCGCTCGTGGGCGGTTGAACGCGAATATCGGAGAATTCAGAGTCTGACTGCCAAGCAATGAAGTCTCTGCTGATCACCGGCGCGAGCGGACGACTCGGCCAGGCGGTGGTCGACCGTCTCAGCAACGCATACGAGTGTATCCCGGTGGCACGCGATGCGGTGCCGCCAGTCGATCAGCTCTTTGGCGTTCTGCATATTGCCGGCGCTTTCACGCAGGGATCGAAAGTCGACGATTTCTCCAAGATGCTCGACGCGAATCTGATGAGCGCCGTGCGCGTGATCGAGTCTGTGCGCGAGAAAATCTCCGATGGCGGACGCATCGTTGCGATCGGCTCGGTCGCTTCGCTGACGAAACCGACCGGACTGGCGGCTTACGTCGCGGCGAAATCGGCACTCAACGCGTACATCGAAGTCCTCGCCAAAGAGCTGCAGAAGCGGCGCATCACCGTCAACGCGCTGCTGCCGTCCACGCTCGGCCCCGATGGCGTCCCGCACCAGCGCGTGATCGCGGCGATTGCCTTTCTATTGAGCGAAGATGCCTCGCCGATCAGCGGGCAACTGATCGCAATGACCGCTTGACCTGGCGCAGTCAAAACAAGATCCGCGTCATGCGCAGTTCTTTAACTGGATGAAAGCGAGCGCGATGAGGCTCGCGGCAAGCGCAGCGAGCATCCAATTAGAGAGACTTGGAATCGATGGTGGGGGCCCTGCAAGCGCAGCCCGAGGCTCACCCACCACGGTGATAGCGTCGAAGAGATAATCTGACGATCGGAAGGACGCCATTTGCGCACCTGAGGCGATGTCGAATTTGAACGCTGAATCTCCTGATCCAATTGCCCAAAAGGAACGGCCATCGACGTCAACGGCGATGCCGGACCAGAAGAGTTGGCCGGGCACCTGGTACGTCCGAAGGATCACGCCTGAACTGTTGAGTCGGTAGATCGAGTCTGAACTCGTGACGAGCAGACCTCCGTCAGCGAGGATGCGCAAATGCCCAGGGCTCGGGATCGAGACGAAATCAGTTAGTGGAGCAGCGTTGCAAACATCATATCGGCGAATTCTATCTACGGGATTTCCGTAGAAAATCGTGCACTGATCTGCAGCGAGATCGAAAACTCCGATGCCAATGTCGGTCGGCAACGCAAATGTGCGCAACAGATTTCCCGCCGCGTCCACCTTCGCGAGATTGCCGGTATTAAAGCTCCCCGAAATGTATGCGTTTCCTTGCCGGTCGAAGGCGATCGCGGTAAACCAGTTCGCTGGAAATCGGGGGAAATTCCTGGCAAAACGGCCGCTTGAGTCGAAAATGCGCACTGTGAAGAATGTCGGCGAATAGACATTGCCCGCAGAATCGAATGCGAAATCCGAAGGCCATTCATTGAATGGTGCCGCCATTCGCTTGTTCAGCGTTCCGTCAGGCAGAAACCAATCGAATCTTCCGAACGCCTCGATCTGCGATGGTGTTTGCCCGCCTGCGATGATGTCGCCATTCTGAAAAAAAACGTGTTGCTGGGCTTGTGCGGGAACCGCAAGAATCAAGCATAGGATGCCGAGTGCGACATACCGGCTTCCAATTATGCTTAACCGCGCCAGGTAGATTTGCTGATGTGCGTCATTCCGCATTTGACTCTAGACTGACTTCCGACACACAATTCTACCGTTCCAAACTCCAGGGTAACAGCGCGGTCAGGAGGCAGGTTTGCAAGTCTCGTGGCGCGTTTTACTTCTCAGATTCGTGCCGATCGCGGTTGTGGCTGGAATCTTCCCGTCCATGTTGCCCGCCGCACCTCTCCGAGGCTACTCGAAAGCGCTGATAAGCCACCTCTTCGTTCAGCCGAATGCCAGCGCGCCAGCCTTCATCGTCGGAGAGGGTGCCACGATTCTTGCTGACTACGATTCGTTCACCCTCATCTCCGTTCCCGAGGTAGCAATCGAAAGAATCAAAGCCCGCGCTGCTGCCGCGGGAATCGGCGTGGCTATTCACGACGAGTACGATCTGCTCGGGTTACCCGGCGGGACCATCGACACGCGGATCGGGATCGTCAAGCCGCCCGGCGCTGAATTGATAGCTGCATACCCCAGCGGGAAATACGGCCTTTACGTACTTCAGCTCATCGGACCGCCCCGACCAGAGTGGCTAGGTGACATTTCGGCGGCAGGAGGCGTGCTCATCGACGCTGTGCCGCTCTGTGGCTACCTGGTGGCATTGACTCCGGAGAGCGCCGCAACCGTCTCAACACTTCCAGAAGTCCAATTTCTCGAGATCTATCATCCCTTCCTCAAAGCTGCGATGGTTGACCCACTCGCTTTGAAAGAGCAGGACGTCCTAGTGGAACTCGCGGAAGCTCCAGGGATTGGCGAGACGGTTTCAGAAGTTATGGGAATCTTGGGCATCGCAACTCAAAAGAAGAATCGCTCCGGTTTCTATTTGTTCGGAAAACTAAAAGCCCAAGATTTGCCGAGGTTGCTGTTGAACCGTCTTGTAATTGGCGTGCACCAGCTAACTGCACTGACACCATCCGACGAACGGCAGGCGACCTCATTGAGTTCGAACGTCATGACCTCGGGGGGCAACGTCATTCCAACGCAACCCGCCGGCTATGCTTCCTGGCTCACGAGTGCCACCGCATGCAATGTTTGCGGCGGACTAAGTGATGAAGGGTTCATCATTGGGATCGCCGACACCGGCGTGGACAGCGGCGCGAACGGTGCGCGCCATGCCGACTTACAACCCGTATTTCCTGCTAGCCGCGTAAGGTATGGAGGCGTGTTTCTGGTGCAACGGGACGCGAGCGGCATCTGTCCGGCTCCTCCGCCAGGTCAACCACCCTCGGTTTGTGAAAATCCAGGCGTTTGCTTTGATTGCGACGGTAGTTTTCACGGAACTTTCATCACGGGTGTTTCCGCGGGAAATGCGAATACCCAGCAACGCGACTCGAGTTCCGCGGCCACCGGATTTTTGCTCGGAACGGGCATCGCTCCCACCGCCGGAATTCTCTCGACGAAGAAATTGAACTCATCGGGTATTTCCTGGTTAGCGCACGGCATATACGACTGGGCGACCGATGCGACCAGCCGCTTTGTTTACATCCAGAATCACTCGCAGAACGAGTACAACGCCAATCCCAGTGCGACAGGGATGTACACCCAGCAGTCACGGGATTTCGATATTGCCGTGCGTAACTCCACCGGAAACGGCACTCAGTTGAGTCCAATCATGCTTACTGTGTCCGCCGGGAATCGGCATCAAGATCGAAGTCGAGATATGTTTGCTGTCCCACTGACTCCACTGCTTCCACCAGCCACGTCAAAAAATGTGATCGCGGTGGGCGGGGCGGAGAATGTTCGCGACTCTTCGGAGTGGAGGAACGACTGTAACGGCTTCATCCCAACCGATGCAAACTCATTCAGAAACATCATGGCCGACAGCAAGCACGGAACGCTGGTGCAGAGCGGCGGTCACGGTTGGGACACATACAACAAGCCGGATCTTTTCGCACCGGCATCGCAAATCGTCTCGACAAGAGCCACAGATCTCAGCCCACTGCTTCCCGGCCCAAACTACGGATGTTTCGGTTACGGGGGAAATCCACCGGACTATGATCCTAGCTATTGGATTGGTACGGGAACAAGTTTCGCAGCGCCGGTGGGCGCAGGTGCTGCGCTGGTGGCCAGCCGGGTTTACTCTGCTGCGATTGGTGGCACGCCAAATCCAGCAGCTGCCAGCCCGGCACTCTTGAAGGCGATGCTTGTCGGAAGTGCACGCTCAATGCGCACTGGAATCGACAAATCGAGCACCGCCACGCCTCAGCCAGCGATCGGAGCGCGCCCCAATGCCGTTCAGGGCTTCGGGCGAATTAGTCTTGTCGATATCGTCACCCACACACCCGCGCGGCAGTATTTCAACCAAGGCTATAAGTTCACAGCATCAGCTCAGAAGTGGAGCGCGACATACCCCGTCAGTAACGTGAGTCAGCCGGTCAAGATCGTGCTGGCGTGGACTGATGCTCCCGCCCAAGCTGGACTTGGAAACGTGCCGACACTGATTCAGAACGATCTTGACCTTCTGGTCAGCATTGGGGACTCAACCAACCGCAAGACGTACGCGGGCAACAATCTCATTGAGTCCACACAGAGCCCAGATGAAGGAGAAGAGTCATTTCTCTACGTAGGTGGCACTGGTAATCCGGACACGAAAAATAATGTCGAGACGGTGATTTTCTATCCGAATCTAGCAGGCGTCACGCAATTCACAGTCGTCGTTCAAGCAACGCTCATCGGCGCTCAAGCCATACCGGATGCAAGCTGCTCAGGTTGCCCCAATCAAGATTTCGCACTTTTCGTTTATAACGCCGGGGGACCGATCAGCTTAGGAGCTCCAACGAATGTCGTGGCGACGGCAGCGAGCAGCACCACCGTCAATGTTACATGGTCGCCCGTACAGGGAGCCGATAGCTATGAGATTTCACGACGCGATGCGGGCGCCTACACAGTCATCAACAATACGACCACTGGTACAAGTTTCACAGACACCACCGCGTCAGCAAATACGGCGTACCTGTACCGGGTCAGGGCCCTTGATCCAGGAACCAACCCCGGAAACTACAGCAACCCGGATCTAGCGACCACGGTGATTTTCAACGACGACCCATTGGCGTCGCAGATGACGGTGGTTCAGGCGACGCACGTAGATCAGCTTCGCACGGCAGTTAACGCGGTTCGAGCGACGGCGGGGCTTGGGGCGGCTTCTTTTACTGATCCCTCACTTCTTGGTGTACAAGTGAAGGCGATCCATATTCAGGAGTTACGCTCCAATCTGGATGGTGCTCGGTCAGCTCTCAGTTTACCTGCGGTCAGTTACACAGATCCGTCAATTACGGTCGGCAGCACGGTGATCAAAGCGGGGCACGTTGCTGAGCTCCGGGGCGCCGTCAGGTAGCACTTCTGCTCTTCCCTAGTAGCGTTGCGATTGCGTTTCTCTTCCCGATGCGGCCTCGCCGATCAGCGGGCAACTGATCGCAATGACCGCTTGACCTGGCGCAGCCCCCAGAACGTCTCGACCAGCCAGGCCAGAAAATCGCCGGCTGGAAGGGGCCGGCTGATCCAGTAGCCCTGCGCGAGATCGCATCCCATTTCGCCGAGCCGCCGCCAGGTCGGCTCATCTTCGACCCCTTCCGCGCAGACCTGTTTGCCGAGGTTGTGGGCGAGGTCGATCATGGTGCGGACGATGGTCGTGTCGGCCTCGCTGGCGGTCATGCCCATCACGAACGACTTGTCGATTTTGAGCTCGTCGATCGGCAACTGTCGAAGGTTGGTCAACGACGAAAAGCCGGTGCCGAAATCGTCGAGCGACAGGCGAACGCCCATCGATTGCAACATCGATGTGATCGCCAGCGCGTGCGCCGGATCGGCCATGATGCTGCTCTCGGTGATCTCGACCTTCACGAAACGGGGGTCGATGTTCCACTTGTCGAGCGCTGCCTGAAACTTCACGGGCAGCAATTGTTCCTGCAGGCTCTTGGCGGAAATGTTGACCGCGACGTGCACCGGCGCGCCGGTGTCGTGCCATTCGCGGCATTGCTTCAACATCCGGTCGATGATCCAGTCGGTCATCGGCTTGATCAAGCCGGTGCGCTCCGCGATGGGGATGAATGCTCCCGGCGCCAGCAGGCCCCTCTTGGGGTGGTTCCATCGAATGAGCACCTCGGCGCGCGTCATCAAGCCGCTGCTGACATGCAGCTTGGGCTGGTAGTAGAGCTCGAACTCATCGCGCTCCATCGCCCCGCGCATCTCCACGATCAGCGCCAGTTGTTCGGGTGTCTGCGACTCGTACTCCTGATTGTGAAAGGCGTAACCGACGTTGGCCTCTTTGGCGGCGTACATGGCAACGTCGGCGCGCTGCATCAGCATCCGCGCGTCGGTGCCGTGCAATGGATAGAGCGCGATGCCGATGCTGGCGCTGACCTCCAGCAGATGGCCCTCGATCGCAAATGGCTCCTGCAGCGAGTCGAGGACCCGTCTCGCGACGGCAGCCACATCGTTGGAGTCGGCCGCGCGCGTCAGGAACAATCCGAATTCGTCGCCGCCCAGGCGCGAGAGAGTGTCGTTGGGGCTGAGGAGCTTGCGGAGCCGGACGGCAATCTCTTTGAGGACCATGTCGCCGAAGTGATGGCCGAACGTGTCATTGATCTCTTTGAATCGATCGAGATCCATCATCAGCAGCGCCGTAATGCTCTTGGCGGCGCGCGCATTGTCGATGGCTTTCTCGAGCCGCTCGAAAAGGAGCATGCGATTGGGTAGATCGGTGAGAGGGTCGAACATGGCCTGCCGGCGCAGCATCAGAAGCTGGTTCTTGCTCTCGGTGATGTCGCGTAAATAAGCGACCCAGTGCGTCAGCTCGCCGGAGTCTGTGACCGGCACGATCTGCAGGTCGAGCTCGAACTCCGAGCCATCCTTTCGCCGGGCGGTCACTTCCGCATCGAAGGCTTCGTTATCGAAGAGGTGCTCGAGCATGTCCTTGAAGATCGCCTGATGGCGCTCGACGATCCCGAACGCAGCGAGCGTTTTGTGGAGGACTTCATTCTTTTCGACGCCGTACAGATTGCAGAAGCCGGCGTTGACGAAGAGGATGCGGGGGCCGATGGCCTCCTCCGCCGGACTCAGAATGGCAATCCCCTGGCAGGCGACCTGAACAGCGCTGCTGAGCAGACGAGTTTCAACGGTGGACAGACGACTCTTTCCCGGCATGGAGAGGCAGCAATTTTAGCAGGTGCGCGGCAGGCCCGAGATTTGCGCATCGAATTCGGAATGCCGTTCAAAAGCCAGGCGCAGCGCCGAAAGTTCGCCGAGCTGCTCGTCAAGGGAAAAATCTCGCCGGAAACGTTCGAAGAGTGGAATCGCGAGACCGGCGGCAAGAAACTGCCCGAACGGGTCAAGCCGGCGCCGAAACGGGGCGGCAAGAAGAAGTAACGTGCGCACTTGTCCAGGCTGTGGACGCGAAAAACTCACCACCCTCATCCCACGGGAGAGCGTGCAGAGTGAGATGGAGATGCGTCGACAGTTCTATGGCGAACGCATCGACGGAATCGCCGATCACGCCGCGCAGAAGGACCTCCTCGATGTCGCGCACGCAGCATCCGCGGAAATCGCGATCTGCCACGACTGTGGAATTCTCGTTCGCTGCGAACGCGAGATGCCGAACTTCGAGACCGATCACTACGAGCCGTTTGCCATGGAGCGGATGCTGCACGCGCACATCGCGGTCTACCGCAACAAAGCAAAACTCTACCGCCGGCTTTTGCATCCTGGGGCGAATGTGCTCGAGGTTGGCAGCTACGTCGGCGGATTCCTTCACGTGGCCGCCGAGTGGGGATGGAACGCCGCCGGCGTCGATGTCGGCCGCGATACGTCGCGTTTTGTGCGCGCGCACGGTTATCGGACCTTCAACGTGCCGCTCGAAGATTGCCGATTCGACGGTCAGGCATTCGACGGAGTCTTCATCTGGAATTGCTTCGAGCAAATTGAGGATCCACAGCGATTGCTGGCCGAAGTCAAACGCGTTCTGCGGCCCGGTGGCGTGCTGATCGTTCGGACGCCTAACGCGTCGCTCTACATCGATATGCAGGGCAACTCCACCATACTCGGTCACAGCAACCTCCTCGGTTTTCCGCATCTCTACGGCTACACCGAAGTCTCGCTCCAGCGCCTGATCTCGGCGCATGGTTTCACGCTGATCCGGATGGGCACCGATCGTCACATCCACCCGGGCATCCGGCCGTTGACGTTCACTGCCAAACGCGAGGCGTCGTCATTGAGGAGCGTGCTGCGAAAAGCGTGGATCGAGGCCACGTTTTTGCACACATCTGAGGCGGAGGTGCACATGGCGGAAAAAGAAACAATTCAGCGAGCAAGGCGAGACCGTGCGCAAGGTAAAGCGCCGTCCACGCAAGCTGGGGAGTTTGTTCGCGAAGAGATGGAGCATATTCGCCAGGGAAAACATGGCGCGCGATCGACAAAGCAGGCGATCGCCATCGGGCTCTCGAAGGCGCGCCGCTCGGGCGTCAGACTGGCGCCGCCAAAAGGTGGGAGCGTACGCACGCGCGAGTCGGCGCGAAGTGCGATTCGCAATCGAGGCCGAAAGCCGTCTGCGACACGCTCGCGAGCGGTGCGATCCGCGCTGAAGCGCGAAGGGCACTCGGCCGCGTCGCGGTCATCGCTGTCGCGCCAGGCGCGTACGACGGCACGCCGTCGCGGCGCGGCCTCGCGACACCGTGCCGCTGTCAAGGCCGCGCGGACGCGCGCACGATCGCATTGACGCCCCTCACCCGGTCCCGCTCCGCGGGACCACCCTCTCCCCGCTGACGCGGGGCGAGGGACGCTGGCGCGCACAGCCCTTCGCCCCGCGAAGCGGCGGATGAGGGGTCACTTCACCGTCAGGTGCGCCCCGGTGAACGCGCTCTCGAACTTTTGCGTGGAGAGAAGATCGCGTGCGGCAGCGTCGCTCTTCAGATAGTCATCCCAGAACGCCAGCGACGCGATCTTGACGATCTGAAAAATGCGGCGGTCGTTGCCGAACACCATCGCGCCGCGCTGCTGTTGCGGCACTTGCTGCTGTTGCCCGTAAGGATTGGCGGCGGTGGTGGGCTGCATCGGCACGTCATAGAAGCTGACCTGCCCTGTGAATGACGAAGAGCGAGCGCCGTCGATCAGGACGAAGTACTTGTCACCGGCTGGGCTGTTCTCGAAAGCCTGCTTGCGCCAGTTCACATCCTCGGACTCATTCGCGCCGCGATCGTTCGTGCCGGTCATGAACATCATCGGAACTTTGAGGGTCGCGAACGATGCCGTCGTGATTCCGCGCATCGTCGAGGGGCCCGGCGGCGACATCGCGACCGCCGCGCGCACTCTCGAATCCGCGAATGTGCCATTCATGCCCGCGACCAGCAGCGCTGTGAACGCGCCGTACGCATGCCCGCCCACGCCCATGCGGGCGTGGTCCATCTTTCCCTGGAGCTCAGGAAACTGGTGCTCGAGGTCATTGAGCGAATCGAGGACCAGCCTGATGTCGAGTGCGCGATTGCGCCACTGTGGCTCGACCTCGCGGTCGAAGATATCTTCGGTGCGATTCGTTTGCGGAACGGGGGGCGTCGTCGGAGGCGGCATCCCACGCTGACGGCCACGCGCCGCCGGTGTCGGCGGCGCTCCACTGAGCACGTCGCGGCTGGTGTCGCGCAACGCGCCGGCATCGGCATGCGATGGACGGATGACCACGTAGCCGTTGCTCGTCCAGTACGAAATCAGAGGCTCGTAACCATGGTCGGAGCTCCCGTAGCCGTGCGAGAAAACGATGATCGGAAACGGTCCGCCGCGCGTTGGATATTCGATCGAGACCTCGAGGTCCTTGTTGCGCTGGGCGTCGTGAAGAGTCGCCATCGGAATCACACCCACCGGCGACGGACCTATATCGGCGCTGTAATTGCCGACGCTCAGTGTCTGCAGCGCCGTGGCGGGCTGGTTGGGCCGGGAGGAAGAGCCGCATGCCGCGGCAAAGAGAAGGACGGCTGGAAGAAATCGTTTCATCATGACCTCTCGTACGATTACATCATGGTGGCGCTGAACGATGGACGACAATAGAGGCGTGGCCAAAGTCCGCCGCTATACGCTCAAAACGCCCGTCAAGGCGCAGAAGACGTACCGCGTCAAATACGAAGAGGAGCTGAATCCCGAACAGCTCGAGGTCGTGATGGCGGGCGAAGGTCCGTTGCTGGTGATCGCGGGCGCGGGAAGCGGAAAAACGCGCGCGCTCACCTACCGCGTGTCGCGCCTGATCGAAGACGGCGTCGACCCATCGCAGATCCTGCTTCTGACCTTTACCAACAAGGCCGCGCGCGAGATGCTCAGCCGCGTCGAACAGCTCGTGACCATCGACACCCGCCGCATCTGGGGCGGCACGTTTCACTCCGTCGGCAACCGCCTCCTCCGGCAATACGCCGAGCCGATCGGATACCGGCCGAATTTTTCGATTCTCGACGATGAAGACGCCAAAGAGATGATGGACAGCGCCATCTCGTCCCTGGGCATCAAGACCCTGGAGCGGCGATTCCCAAAAGGTGACGTGCTGCTCGACATCTACTCTTTTCTGATCAACACCCGCACGCCGCTGGAGCTGCATCTCGAGGAAAACTATCCCCATTTCGCAATCTACAAGGAGGAGATGGTCAACGTTTTTCGTCACTACAAGGAGCGCAAGCGCCAGGCGAACGCCATGGACTTCGACGACCTTCTTGTCAACTGGAAGCTTCTCCTGGAAGAGCACGAAGCGGTCGCCGAGGTGCTGAAGAGGAAGTTCAGGTACATCCTGGTCGATGAGTATCAGGACACGAACAAATTGCAGGCCGACGTCGTCGACGGCATGTCGGCGCTTCGGCGAAACGTGATGGTGGTCGGCGACGACGCGCAATCGATTTACTCCTTCCGCGGCGCGTCCTTCGAAAACATCATTACTTTTCCTATACGATTTTCAGACACAATTATTTTCAAGCTCGAGACCAATTACCGTTCCACCCCCCAGATTCTGAATCTCGCCAATCAGACCATCGCGCACAACAAATTTCAGTTTCAGAAAGAGCTGCGCGCGGTCCGCGGTACCGGACCCGAGCCGGCGGTCGTGGGCGTCGACGACGTGTTCGAGCAGGCATCGTTCGTGGCGCAACGCATCCTCGAGCTGCGCGACGAAGGCGAGAGCCTCGGCGACATGGCGGTGCTCTATCGCTCCCATTACCAGTCGCTCGAATTGCAGATGGAGCTTTCGCGGCGGCTGATTCCGTACGAGATCCGCTCCGGCGTCCGTTTCTTCGAGCAGGCGCACATCAAGGACGTCATCGCCTACCTCAAGATCATGACCAACGCCCACGACGAGCTGTCGTGGAAGCGCGTGCTCAAGCTCTATCCCAAGGTCGGCGAGAAAATCGCGGCCGAAATTTGGGGACAGATTTCGAAGGACCGCGATCCGCTTGATGCCTTCGTGAGTGGAGCCCCGCCGACCTCGGCGGGGCGCGGCGTCGCGGCCAGCCTCACTTCTTTACGTTCCGTGCTGCGGCCGCTAAGCGGCGAGGGCATGCGGCACAATCCGTCGGAGTCGATCCGCCTGGTGGTCGAAAAGGGATATGCCGATTACGCGCGATCGAAATTCGCGAATGCTCAGGCGCGGCTCGACGATCTCGAACAACTGTCGCAGTACGCGCTGCGCTACGAAGACGTCAACACCTTCCTGGAAGAGGTCGCGCTCGCCAATCCCATGGCGGGCGAAGATGTGGCAGTGGTCGGACCGGAAGACGAGAAAGTCGTTCTGTCGTCCGTGCATCAGGCCAAGGGGCTGGAGTGGCGCGTCGTCTTCGTCATCTGGTTGGCCGATGGACGCTTTCCATCGCAGCGCGCGCTGCGTGTTCCGGGCGGCATCATCCGCGTGCCGGAGCAGAACGTTCCCGCGGAGATGGCGCTCATGCTCCGCGACACCATGGAGAAGGAGATCGTGATCCCCGGCGAAGAAGAAGAGCGGCGACTCTTTTACGTCGCGGTCACGCGCGCGAAGCAGGAGCTCTATCTGGTTTTTCCGGTGATGGCGCGCGATCGCGGAGGCATGGACGTGCTGATGGAGCCTTCGCGCTTCGTGCGCGAGCTTCCGGCCGAGGTGTATGAGAAGTGGGTGATCGGATCGGAGTCGGAATGAAGCTTCTCCTCATCAGCAGCTCGCTCGTCCATGGCTACGGATACCTCGATCATCCCGAGCCGGACATCAAACGGCACCTGGCCGGAAAGAAACGCGTCGCATTCGTGCCGTTCGCAGCCTTCGATCATGCCGCGTACACCGCCAAGGTTACCGAGCGATTTGGCCGGATGGGATTCGAGATCGTTCCGATCGAGCAGCTCGATCAGGCCCATGCCATCTTCGTCGGCGGCGGCAACACATTCCGTCTGCTGAAAACCCTATACGACCGGAACCTGCTCGACACGATCGGCAAGCGCGTCCGCGCCGGCATGCCGTACATTGGGTCGAGCGCCGGCAGCGTGATCACCGCGCCGACCATCCGCACCACCAACGACATGCCCATCGTGGAAGTGAAGTCGCTCAACTCGCTGGGCCTCGTTCCGTTTCAGATCAACGGCCACTACATGGATCCCGATCCGGGCTCCACCCACAAAGGCGAGACGCGCGAGGAGCGGATCCGCGAATTCCATGAAGAGAATTCGACGCCGGTGGTGGGATTGCGCGAAGGAACGATGCTGCTGGTCGAAGACAGCTCCTACAAGCTCCTGGGCCTCAAGCCTGCACGCATTTTCAGGCGCGGAAAGGAGCCCATCGAGGTCGGACCGGGAGCGCGGCTGGAAGAGTTTTTGAAATGACACTCCTGCTCACGCGCCGCGACGTCGCCGATCTGTTGACGATCGACGACACGATCGCAGCCGTCGAAAATGCATTCCTCCTGTTGGGCCGCGGCGAAGTGCCGCGTCCGGCCATCGCGGGGCTGCACGCGCCGGGCGGCGCCTTTCACATCAAGGCCGCCATCGCAGCCGATCGTTTCGCGTCCAAGATCAACAGCAACTTTTTCGAGGCCAAGCCGCGCATCAAGGGCGTGATCATCCTCGGCGATACCAGTGACGGCCGCGTGCTGGCGGTCATGGATTCCATCGAGATCACGATCCTGCGCACCGGCGCGGCCACGGCGGTGGCCGCGAAATATCTGGCGCGGGACAAGGTACGCACCGCGCTCATCATCGGCTGCGGCCTGCAGGGACACGTGCAGGCACGCGCTCTGCGACGCGTGCGCGATATCGAGAAGATTTTCGCGTATGACGTCAACGGTGACGCCGCCGCCGGTTTTGCGGAACACATCGGAGCTGAAGCGGTTCCCACGCCGGTGTGGGCGGACATCGTCGTGACCTGCACTCCCTCGCGATCGCCGATTCTTCACAGCGTGCAACCGGGAGCTTTCGTCGCCGCCATCGGAGCCGATAGCGAAGAGAAGCAGGAGGTCGCGCCATCGCTGATGGCATCCAGCAAAGTCGTGACCGACGTGACCGAGCAATGCCGTACCATCGGCGATCTGCATCACGCCATCGAGGCAGGCACGATGCGCGTCGAAGACGTCTACGCCGAGCTCTCGGAGATCGTGGCCGGCAAAAAGCGCGGGCGCGAGCGCGACGACGAGGTCATCATCTTCGACTCCACCGGCATGGCGCTCCAGGACGTCGCCGCCGCAGCCATCGTCTACGAGCGCGCCGTCGCCGCCGGACGCGGAACAGCATTCGAGTTTGCAGGGTTTTGAGCGGCAATGCTCCCGCAATCCGCAGAGCTCCCGGTCGCGGAAAGCGAAGAAAAAACCGAGGAGCCGCCGCTCTTCAAGGTGTTGCTGCACAACGACGATTACACCACCATGGACTTCGTCGTGCAGGTGTTGCAGAGCGTGTTCAACCTGCCGCCCGATCGGGCCATCCAGGTGATGCTCAACGTGCATGTGAAAGGAATTGGCGTGGCCGGCGTTTACACGTATGAAGTTGCCGAGATGAAGGTCGCCAAAACGACCGCCCTGGCAAGAGAACAGGAATTCCCGTTGTTATGTACGATAGAAAAAGCATAGTGCCGCGTGCCGAAGTGCCGCGTGCCGGTAGATCATGATTGCGAAGCCCCTGCAGAAGACCTTCGAGTTCGCGCTGAATGACGCGATCTCGCGCCGCCACGAATACGTGACGCTCGAGCATGTGCTGTACGCGCTGCTGCACGATCGCGAAGTGGCCAGGGTCATCCGCGAATGCGGCGGCGATGTCGATCAGCTCAAAAAGCAGCTCGACGACTTCATGAACCGCACCCTCGAGAAGCTTCCCGACGATGCCGAGGTCCAGCCGGTACTGACCGCGATGTTGCAGCGCGTCGTGCAATACGCACAGTTGCACGCCCAAAGCTCCGGCCGCAAGGAAGTCGACACCGGCCAGATGCTGGCCGCGCTCTATCAGGCCGAACGCTCGCAGGCGGTCTATCTGTTGCGAAGTCAGGGCGTCAACAAACTCGACGTGCTCAGTTACCTCTCCCATGGAATCGCGAAAACGCCGGTCGGTGTGCCCAAGCCGGCCTTTGCCGCGCCGGACGAAGAAGGCGAAGTCTCAGGCGATCCGCTCAAGCAGTTCGCGGTCAATCTCATCGAGCGGGCGAAGAAAGGCGAGATCGATCCGCTCATCGGACGTTCGCTCGAGCTCGAACGCACCATCCAGATCCTGTGCCGCCGCCGCAAGAACAATCCGCTCTTCGTGGGCGAGCCGGGAGTGGGCAAGACGGCCATCGCCGAAGGACTCGCGCTCAAGATTCACAAGAACGAAGTGCCGGCCGTGCTCAAGGATGCCGAGGTCTATTCGCTGGACATGGGGGCAGTGCTGGCGGGGACCAAGTATCGCGGCGAGTTCGAGCAGCGATTGAAAGCGGTCATCGCGGCGCTTCTCGAGAAAAAAGAATCCATCCTGTTCATCGATGAGATCCACACCATCGTCGGCGCGGGGGCGGTCAGCGGCGGCACGATGGATGCCTCGAACATTCTCAAGCCTGCCATCGCGTCGGGAAAACTGCGCTGCATCGGCTCGACCACCTATGCCGAGTACAAAGCGTCGTTCGAGCGCGATCGTGCGCTGGCGCGGCGCTTTCAGAAAATCGAGATCGGTGAGCCGACCGTCGGCGAGACTATCGAGATCCTCCGCGGCCTGAAGAACTATTACGAAGAGCACCACCGCGTGACCTTCTCCGATGACGCCATCAAGCTGGCGGCGGAGTTGTCGGCGAAGTACATCCACGATCGCCACCTTCCCGACAAAGCGATCGACGTTCTCGACGAAGCAGGCGCGCGGATGCGCATGCTCGGCACTCAAAACACGACCATCGGCGAAGCCGATGTGGAACAGGTCGTGGCGCGCATGGCGAAGATTCCGCCGCGCACCATCGCCGTCAGCGAAAAGGACCGCCTGCACAATCTCGATGGCGATCTGCAGCGCGTGATCTTCGGACAGGACCACGCCGTCAAGCAGATCGTCAGCGCCATCAAACTCTCGCGCTCGGGACTCGGGCATCCCGAGAAGCCGATCGGGTCGTTTCTCTTCTCCGGGCCGACCGGCGTCGGAAAGACCGAGCTCGCCAAACAGCTGGCGGTCTCGTTAGGCGTGGAGTTCATCCGCTTCGACATGAGCGAGTACATGGAGTCGCACACCGTGTCGCGTCTCATCGGCGCGCCGCCGGGCTATGTCGGGTTCGATCAGGGCGGCCTGCTCACCGACGCCATCATCCGCACCCCTTACGCTGTCCTGGTGCTCGACGAAATCGAAAAGGCGCATCCGAATCTCTTCTCGATCCTGCTGCAGGTCATGGATCACGCCACGCTCACCGACAACAACGGCAAGAAAGCCGACTTCCGAAACGTGATTCTGATCATGACCACCAACGCCGGCGCACGCGAGATGAGCGACTCCGGCATGGGCTTCACGCAGACCGGCACGAGCGGCAAGGGACGCGGCGTGATCGAGCGGACCTTCGCTCCCGAATTTCGCAACCGGCTCGACGCCTGGATCGCGTTCGACGCGCTCAGCTTCGAAACGACCGAGCGCGTGGTCGACAAGTTCATCGACGAGCTGCGGGTGCAGCTCGCGCCGAAGAACGTGACCCTGGAGCTGCGCGAGGGGGGGCGGGCGTGGCTGGCCAAGAACGGCTACGACCGCGCCTTCGGTGCGCGTCCGATGGCGCGCCTCATCCAGCAGAAGATCAAGGAGCCGCTGGTCGACGCGATTCTGTTCGGAACGCTGCAGAGCGGGGGGGCGGTAGTGGTGGACGCGGACGGATCCGAGCTTCGACTCGATTACTAAGGGATGAGGGCAGAGGGATGAGGGATGATTCGAATCATTCAGCCCTCATCCCTCATCCCTCATCCCTCTTCCCCGATCCGCGCAAAGCGCGCGGCGACATCATCGCCATCGGCGAAGATCTCAGTCCCGGCACGCTCCGCGACGCCTACCGCCACGGGATTTTTCCATGGCCGCATGAGGAATTGCCGCTGCCGTGGTTCTCGCCGCGCCGTCGCGCGGTGATTTTCTTCGATGAGCTGCACATCGGCCGCACGTTGCGGCGATCGATCAAACGCGCGGAGTTCACCTTCACCATCGACAAGGCCTTCGACGATGTCATCCGCGCTTGTGCGTCCACGCCGCGGGCCGAGGGCGAGGGAACGTGGATCGGCCCGGAGTTCGTGCGCGCCTACACGCGCCTGCATCGCGAAGGCGACGCGCACAGCGTCGAGGCATGGGACGGCGATGCGCTCGCCGGCGGTCTCTATGGCATCGATGCCGGCGGTCTGTTCACCGGCGAGAGCATGTTTCATCATCGCCCTGATGCATCGAAGCTCGCGCTGCTGCATCTGATCGACCATCTTCGCAATCGCGGCGCGACGTGGCTCGACTGCCAGATCATGACCCCGCACATGCGCGCCCTCGGCGCACGCGAGATTCCCCGCCCGCGCTTTCTCGATCTGCTGGAAGAGACGCAGGCTCGCGCACTGCGGCTGTTCTAGGAGCGCCGCCATTCTGGCGGCGCGGGCTGGAAGCCCGCGTGACCGGCCGGCTGGAAGCCGGCGCTCCTGCTCACTGCGTCTTTTTTGCTTCCACGATGGCCGGCTTGAAGCTCGACACGGCGCCCAGGACTTCGTTCTTCTCCTTCTCCGGCACCTTGAATTTTTCGAGCGTCGCCACCAGATGTCCAACTGCAGCGTTCCAATCCGCTTCCGTGATGCCCATCCCCTGATGGGCGGTTTTCATGTCGCGGCCGATGTAGACGCACGGTCCGCCCGTCGCCGCGCAGAGCTGATCGACGACCAGTTGCCGGATGCGGCCGAGGGAATCCTTGCTGTGTCCGGCGAAGAAGCGGGACAGCGATTTGTCGGTGGCCATCCGACCGATGAAATCATCGGCGACGGCGGCAAGCGCATCGTAACCCCCCAGCCGTTTGTACAGCGAAGGTTGCTGGGCAAAAACCGACGACGTGGTGGTGATGAGCAGACAGAGTGCCAGTAGAGACTTCTTCATCTTCCATCCTCCTTGCCGACACTACGATCGAGGACGCAATTCGGATTGGGCGTATATTCGGCCGGTGCTTGACGGAGGAACGATCATGAACGCACTCTCTCGCCGCGACCTCGGACGTCTCCTGGGCATCGGCGCCGTTGCCGCCACCCTCCCTCCCCTCTTCGCGCAAAATCCGGCGCCCCGCCGCTCGCGCCGAGGCGGCATTCGGCTGAGCGCGAATGAAAATCCGTACGGCCCGTCGGCCAGCGCCGCCAGCGCCATGCGCGACGCGATGCGACTCGTGAATCGCTATCCCGATGACGCACAGGACGAGCTGGTCGCGACCATCGCGAAGCTGCACGACGTCTCCGCCGATCACGTCATCCTGGGCGACGGGTCGAGCGAGATTCTGAAGCTGACTGCCGCCGCGTTCTCCGGTCCGACGCGCAAGGTCGTCATGGCCGATCCGACCTTCGAAGCGATCGGAGCGTACGCGGGCGCTGCGGGAGCCGACGTCGCAAAGGTGCCGCTGACATCTGCTTACGCGCACGATCTGGAAAAGATGGCGGCCGTACCAGGCGCAGGCGTGATCTACGTCTGCAATCCGAACAATCCAACCGCCAGCATCACCAACAAACAGAACGTCCGTGCGTTTCTGCAGTCGCTGCCGCAGGACACGATCGCGCTGGTCGACGAGGCGTACTTCCATTACGCCGACAGTCCCGACTACGAGAGCGTGATCCCGCTGGTGCAGATGCGACCCAATCTCGTCGTGGCGCGAACGTTCTCGAAAATCTTCGGAATGGCGGGCATCCGCTGCGGCTACGGCATCGCACAACCCGCCCTGATCCAGCGCATGAATCAACAGAAGGCCTGGGACTCGATGAACGTGGTCGCGATCGCGGGGGCGCAAGCGAGCCTGCTCGACACGGCACACGTGGTCGAAGGCCGCAAACGCAACGGTCAGACCCGCGATGAAGTGGTGACCGAAGTCAAGAAAATGGGCTACGACGTCGTGCCGTCGCAGGCGAATTTCATCATGATCAACATCAAGCGAAACGTCCGGCCCGTCATCGATTCGATGCGCGCGCAGGGCGTGCACGTCGGAAGAGTCTTTCCCGCGCTGGGGGATCATCTCCGCGTCACGATCGGCACGCCGGACGAGATGCGCTCGTTCGTGGCCGCGTTTCGCACCGTCGCTGCGTGAGACACATCGCCGCCATCCTCATTGCACTCTTGGCGGTCGACTGGCCGGGTCGCGATTTCATTTCACGATTTCCGAATCACGCCCAGAACGAATCGGCGACGCGCCTGATGGCGACCGCCTCGCGCCTGGCCGACGGACGTCACAACGACGCCGATACGCTCCGCACTTTGCGCGCGCAAATCATCAGCAGTCCACCGCCGGTATGGGGGCAGCAGATCGACGAGATCCTCGAGCCGCCCGTGCCGCCGCTCTCGCTGCACATGCGTCTGTTCCGAATGTTCGGCGCCGACGCGATGGCGCAGCACAATAACGCTGCGGCGTGGGCGGACGTGCACGCGATCTGGATTCTTTCGCGAGCGCTTTGGGATCGTCCTGAAGCGTGGTCGATCGCGACAGCCGCGTTTGGAAATCGCACCATCGCCAGGGCCGCGGCCAGGCTCGAGGGGCCGCAGCCTGCATGGCTCGCGGAGGCGGCGGCCTTCGAGGTCCGCGCGCCGCTGGTCCGATCGATCGAGTACGAGGCGTGGCTCACGCGGGAGCGCGCCGATCGTTATCCGGCCGGCGAGTCGGATGGATCGTTGCTCGACGACACCGTCCGTGAGGCCGCCGCGCCATTGATGAGGCCGATCCGTCTCGTCAAAGCCGATCTCGAGGTTCAGCGTCTGCAGGCGCTGGCCTCGAATCCGTGCGCCAACGTGTCGTCCGCGCCGGAGTGGAGCGCATTCGCACGCCGCGTCATGGCATCGCGCCTAAAGAACGATGGTGTAGCCCAGTGTCGTTAAGTCGGGAATGAGAGACCTCGACCTCGGCCAAGTCATTGTTTCCGCGTCGCTGCTGCGGATGACCACGTCGCGTAGCGGCGGCCCGGGAGGACAGAACATCAACAAGGTCGAGACTCGTGTGACGATCGAGGTCGATGTCGATTCTCTTCCGTTGCCCGACGAGCGGAAGCGCCTGATCCGCGAACGGCTCTCCGGCCGCATTAATCGCTGCGGCGTCTTGCACGTGACGTCGCAGGCGGAGCGAAGTCAGTCGGCGAATCGCGACCGTGCCCTGACACGCCTGGAGGAACTCCTTCGCGAGGCAGTCACTCCGCGGAAACGCCGCAAGCCAACTCGAACGCCGAGATCGCAGAAGCAAAGGCGGCTGGAGCAGAAACGGCAGCGAGCAAAGACGAAGCGATTGCGGTCACGAATCGAATGATGCGACATCGCATCAAAAGAACGAGCGTGTAGCCGAGTGTCGTCAGGTCGGGCAGGCGTCGCGGCCGTTGCGGCGCCACCTCTCGCGCGCCTTCGCACGCCGCGTCATGGCATCGCGCCTAAAGAACGATGGTGTAGCCCAGTGTCGTTAAGTCGGGCATGCGATCGAGGTAGACGCGCCCGTCGGTGGACACGTGATGGGGGTTGTCGCGAAATTGCAGTCCACTCCCCGACCTCGCCCAACCTCGAGGGATCGTGCCCTCCCTCTGACGCTTCGATCGACGCACGTCGCGCGCCACATCGCCAACATTCTCGCGAACGTCGGCATCACGTTTGAATCCACGCGCGACATGATGAAGTCAGGGTCTGTCGTGCCGAGCGTCACGGTTTCAATCCACGCGCGACGCGCGACTCCGTGCGAACACCGAGACCGAAGGCGCGTTGACGGTGTTTCAATCCACGCGCGTCGCGCGACGCGCGACTACGACGTTCACGCGCTCAAGGTGGCCGTCCGAACTGTTTCAATCCACGCGCGTCGCGCGACGCGCGACCTGCCGAAATCGAGGAATCAGCACGAGCTATTTATGTTTCAATCCACGCGCGTCGCGCGACGCAATCGCTGGCGAGTGATCTTGAGCTCGATGTGGAGTTTCAATCCACGCGCGTCGCGCGACGCGCGACCGAGCGGCGTCGGTTTTTCCGGTCCTTTGTACTTGTTTCAATCCACGCGCGTCGCGCAACGCGCGACAAGATCAAGGCAAAGGGCTGCAGCGCGCCGGTCTACGTTTCAATCCACGCGCGTCGCGCGACGCGCGACAAGAAGTTGACGCGGCAATGTTGTGGCTGCACGAGTTTCAATTCACGCGCGACGCGCGACTGATGGCTAACGAGCGGCATCCGATGAGTAGCGAGGTTTCAATCCACGCGCGTCGCGCGACGCGCGACACTCCGTTGTCGGGGATGTGGTTTGGGATTATGGTTTCAATCCACGCGCGTCGCGCGACGCGCGACATTTGCAGCCGCGAGGAATTCGAGCTGCGCTACGTGTTTCAATCCACGCGCGACGCGCGACACGCGATACAGACGTGACGATCTACCATTAGGCCAGTTTCAATCCACGCGCGTCGCGCGACGCGCGACTTGCTTATAGCTATAAATATACGAGTCCTTATGCCAGTTTCAATCCACGCGCGTCGCGCGACGCGCGACCTCTACAGCTCCCTTTTTAGAGCGTAAGTTGTACTGTTTCAATCCACGCGCGACGCGCGACCGGTCGCCGTGGTGCCAATGAGATCGTTGATAATTGTTTCAATCCACGCGCGTCGCGCGACGCGCGACCCTCTCTTTCTTCTCACCGTGATTCCCATCGCCAGTTTCAATCCACGCGCGTCGCGCGACGCGCGACCTCCCACCATGGCGAATGTTCCTGCATCTCGATGTTTCAATCCACGCGCATCGCGCGACGCGCGACAGGAGTTTGAGCTGCGCTATGTGAAGCTCATAGATCGTTTCAATCCACGCGCGTCGCGCGACGCGCGACTCGAATGTCCCGGCCGCGCCGCCCGTGATCGCGAGGTTTCAATCCACGCGCGTCGCGCGACGCGCGACGGAAGTGGTCGTAGAGAAGCAATCATGGTTCGATGTGTTTCAATCCACGCGCGTCGCGCGACGCGCGACGGGATATGATTTCGCCCGTTCGCAAATCCCGATAAGTTTCAATCCACGCGCGTCGCGCGACCGAGCTTTCTGACCGACAGCCCAGCCGCCTCGCGGTTTCAATCCACGCGCGTCGCGCGACGCGCGACTTTTGCTTGGTCCGGCGGATGTTGATCTGTATGGATGTTTCAATCCACGCGCGACGCGCGACTCTGAGTTTCGCCATCAGTTTTTTCCTTTCACAATGTTTCAATCCACGCGCGTCGCGCGACTCGAACGCTGAAGATTGTCTCCGAGGACCGCATCAACGTTTCAATCCACGCGCGTCGCGCGACGCGCGACATCGTCAGATCGGCGCGTTCGCCGGCATATCGACGTTTCAATCCACGCGCGTCGCGCGACGCGCGACTATTTGAAGTAGGGACTTTCGATGGGAACGCGAGGTTTCAATCCACGCGCGACGCGCGACAGATCGCTACGTTGAAGGTCTCGGCACAGACGAAAGTTTCAATCCACGCGCGTCGCGCGACGCGCGACGCCGAACTGCCGTTTACGTTTCGGAATGGCACGTGGTTTCAATCCACGCGCGTCGCGCGACGCGCGACTAACCCGCTTAAACAGGAGCGAAGCGATGATATTGTTTCAATCCACGCGCGTCGCGCGACGCGCGACCCGAGCGTGCCAACTACGCTTCCCGTCGTGTAGGGTTTCAATCCACGCGCGTCGCGCGACGCGCGACGATCAGGAGCGGAGGACTTGCGGTGTTGTCGTAGTTTCAATCCACGCGCGACGCGCGACTTCACGCCGGAGATGCGGCCGGACGGCGGGCTGGCCGCGTTTCAATCCACGCGCGTCGCGCGACGCGCGACCTTGACTCCGCAACTGATACAGCTCGCAATGTTTCAATCCACGCGCGTCGCGCGACGCGCGACCTCTTTTGCTGGTAGTAGTAGAAGGTGTGTGGTTTCAATCCACGCGCGTCGCGCGACGCGCGACTTCTCTCGACCGAGGCCCCCTATACCACCGGTTTCAATCCACGCGCGTCGCGCGACGCGCGACTCACGCCAACAGAAAGCACCCATGGCTGCCTGATGTTTCAATCCACGCGCGTCGCGCGACGCGCGACATCGTCTTGCGGGACTTGTCGGGGTCGCGGAGTTTCAATCCACGCGCGTCGCGCGACGCGCGACTCGCAGGAAGTGCTGCCATTCACGCGGGAAGTTCAGTTTCAATCCACGCGCGTCGCGCGACGCGCGACATCGTCTTGCGGGACTTGTCGGGGTCGCGGAGTTTCAATCCACGCGCGTCGCGCGACGCGCGACCTGCTGGTTCTGCATCGTGCCGCCGATGGAAGGTTTCAATCCACGCGCGTCGCGCGACGCGCGACTTGACTCCGGCAACCGCTTCAGCTCTGGTGGTACTGTTTCAATCCACGCGCGTCGCGCGACGCGCGACGCGATCACTGTAACGGCATCTCCATTCTCTTTCACGTTTCAATCCACGCGCGTCGCGCGACGCGCGACACCTCAAGCGGCTGCGCGAGGAAGCGGCCGGAAAAGTTTCAATCCACGCGCGTCGCGCGACGCGCGACCCGTATGTCGTGGCAGACCTTCCAAGAATTTGTTGTTTCAATCCACGCGCGTCGCGCGACGCGCGACATGCCGGGCAGTCCTTATTAGCACACTTGTACTGTTTCAATCCACGCGCGTCGCGCGACGCGCGACTCATCCTGAAGGGCGCGTCGATCGCGCTCGATATGTTTCAATCCACGCGCGTCGCGCGACGCGCGACCTGCTACTTTGCGCGCAAAGTCCAGTTCAGTAATGTTTCAATCCACGCGCGTCGCGCGACGCGCGACCGCGAGAGTCCTGATACCTTGGCCGCTGTACGTTTGTTTCAATCCACGCGCGTCGCGCGACGCGCGACGTCGGAGATCAGTTCCTCGGGCGTGACAACCACCAGAGAGTTTCAATCCACGCGCGTCGCGCGACGCGCGACACCAGGTAACAGGTAACGTTTACCGGCGCTTTATGGTTTCAATCCACGCGCGTCGCGCGACGCGCGACTCCGAGAGCGCCGGTGATCGGCTTCCGCAAATTGTTTCAATCCACGCGCGTCGCGCGACTGCTGCGTGAGCGCGTAGTGGCCGCTTGCCTTCACGTTTCAATCCACGCGCGTCGCGCGACGCGCGACAGGTCTCCGGGGTCGCCCCGTATCGCTTCACAACCTGTTTCAATCCACGCGCGTCGCGCGACGCGCGACTTCCGCTGAGTCCCGCGAATCCCTTCATCATTCCGTTTCAATCCACGCGCGTCGCGCGACGCGCGACACCATTTCGTCCGTATATTCACCGCATACGGTGCCGTTTCAATCCACGCGCGTCGCGCGACGCGCGACATCGAGATCGAGCCCGAGTACCTCCAGCACGCGAAGTTTCAATCCACGCGCGTCGCGCGACGCGCGACTCGAATGTGTTTGTCTGAGCCTTCGACCATGCACAAGTTTCAATCCACGCGCGTCGCGCGACGCGCGACAAGATGCGTACGGCGACCGGCGCAACGTCGAGGCGTTTCAATCCACGCGCGTCGCGCGACGCGCGACCGGTGATGTCTATATTGGCGTCGTCACCGGGGAGTTTCAATCCACGCGCGTCGCGCGACGCGCGACAGCAAAAACCGCGAAGTCTGGATCTACACACAAAAGGGTTTCAATCCACGCGCGTCGCGCGACGCGCGACGTGGCCATGAAGTACGGCGACGGCTATCTCGTGTTTCAATCCACGCGCGTCGCGCGACGCGCGACACCTTCAACGTAGCGATCTCTTCGGCATGTAGCTGTTTCAATCCACGCGCGTCGCGCGACGCGCGACACCGTCGCAAGCGGCTCTGTTGCCTTGCCATTGTCGTTTCAATCCACGCGCGTCGCGCGACGCGCGACGGTCAATATCCTCGGGCGCAATCTGCTGGCCTTCATCGTTTCAATCCACGCGCGTCGCGCGACGCGCGACGTGTTGGTGTGTCGGATCTCGCGCACATCCAGCAGTTTCAATCCACGCGCGTCGCGCGACGCGCGACAAGATCCAGGTCACCTGAGAGGGAGACGATATGTTTCAATCCACGCGCGTCGCGCGACGCGCGACTGCTTCTGAGTAACTTATTGAGGACCGAGGGCTCTCTCAGTCGATTCCGCGAAGGCGGCTCGAATTTCTACTGATAACTGTGGTCGGTGCGCCTGCTTGTCTCTCATCCTATTTGACTCAGTCACATCCAGAATCGCGAACCTCCAGTGCCGGATCAAGGTTGCTTTCGGTACGCGCTCATCCGAATAGAGCCTCCTGTGGATCCCTCGCCTTCTTGCTTCCATGATGTTCCACTTCCCCGCGCCACTTCGAGCCGAGATAGTAGAAGCGGAGGCTGTCGTGCTCAGCGTCGTAAAGGTCGAGCAAGCGCAGTTTGAGCACGGTCCACTCCGCCGCATCGAGGTGGCACTCGAAAACCGAATATTGAACTCGCTGGCCGAAATTCTTGCACTGCTTGGCGATCTTGCGTAAGCGCCTACGACCGGCCGCCGAGGTGGTGGATACGTCGTAGCTGACGACAACCATCATCATGCCGAGCTCACCTCATTTCCAAATGAACGGTGGGTAAGCATCGAGATCTCCGCGCAGATGTCGCGCGAGCAGTTGCGCCTGAACGTGCGGGATCATCCCTATCGTCACCTTCTCTTCCAGAAACGGATGTATTAGCTCTTCCCGCTTCCGCTTTTGGTAGGCGGCGATAAAACCCTTTCTAGGCTCGTCGCGCAAGAGAACAGCACCATTCTCCAGGGTCACGAAGTCATCGGCGGCGATCTGGCGCAGATTGATCATTGAAAGAACAAAGCGATCCGCCAGCCAACCTCGGAGCTCTTCCAGAAGATCGAGCGCAAGACCAGGCCGGCCGGGACGGTCGCGATGAAGAAATCCTACAGCGGGATCAAGACCGACGCATTCCAGGCCGGCAATCACATCGTGCATGACCAGCGTGTACACGAACGACAGCATCGCGTTGACTCGGTCGAGAGGAGGCCGCCGGCTCCGCTCTCGAAAGAAAAAGCTGTCCTTCTGCTGCACAATCATCATGTCGAGAACGCTAAAGTATTCCCGAGCGGAAGCTCCCTCGATTCCCCGTGCCGAATCAAGCGAGTCGGTTGTCCGCAAATCTGATGACAGAGCGGACAATGCCGACACCGAACGGCGAAGCTCTTCCACGCCATCGGCTGAAGGTCTGTCCCGCAACGAGCGAAGAATCGACGAACGCGCATTCAGAACTTTGGCAGCTATGATCGAGACCGCGATCGTGCGAGTGCCTGCTTCGTCGTCAGCGCGACGGTATTGTTCGCGTCGCAGCAGCACGTTTCCGTGCACGGGCCCGATCACGCGCGCTAGAAAGCGGCCTGACTCCGACAGAAAGCTGATCGATACACTTCGTTCGCCACAGAACTGCATCAGCGCCGGGCTACACGATACTTGACCGAAGCAGACGATCCCCTCGATCGAAAGGATGGGAACCTGAAGACGCTTCTCACCATCCACCCGCACGACGACCGTTTCATCTTCCTTGGCGACATAGGCGCCCTGCGTCATCACGTAAAGCGTGTTCAGATGCTGCTTCACGTGATCTCCGCAGCGTGTCCGAGAATCGCCGACAAATACCGTCGCGCGGACTTCTCCGCTGCTCGCGGCCGACAGTCGAGGATGAGAGAGCATTCGCGGCACTTGGGACCGTACCGCGCTGGAGGAGTCGATCGCGTCTCCACAATCTCCCGAAATCGAGCTGCCGCCTCGGTTGTCAGCCGGCGCAACTCTTCATCCAATCGAATTGTTTTTCTTCGCTTCGTCTTCCCGTAATAGAGCGCTCCTTCGGCTACGGTAACGGAGAACATTTCTTCGAGGCAGATTGCCTGCGCGCAGAGCTGGACTTCGTTCGCACGATGACGTTTCGGTTTTCCCTTCTTGTATTCGATGGGGAACGGCTGCCACAGGCCGTCGTAGTCCTGCACCTTCGGCCCTTCGCTCATTCGCCGAAACTCGACTACGTCTGCAATGCCGGCGACTCCCAGCCGCAGGCTTCGGATAGCAAGGCCTCGGACGATCCGAAGATCGCCTCGCGTCTCTGCACCCGCCTCATGAGCATGCTGGTGAAGATGGTGTCCCTCAACTGTATGCACATTCTCGGTCCACAGACGCTCGACGTGGATCAGCGCCGCCTGCCGGTCACAGAACACGACATGCTGCAAGGCCGAAATCGGAAGAAGGTCGTCTTCGGTGAACATGGCCTCTCTCGTTGTCGCCTGGTTTCCGATTACCCACGACGGGCGAACTGACGATGGACCGCCTATCGTTCAATCAGCTGCACGCTCCCAGGCAATCCATCACGATTCACCTTCACCTCGTAATCCGAGAAGCTTCGCGGCGGTTTCGAGTCATCCTTGCGCCTAATTTGAATGCGATCGAATAGCGCGTGTGCTGGCGCATTGCCGAGCTGCGAGTCGTGCTTGAAAATGAAAAGCCTCTGTTTCGACATCATGCCGCGAGCAGCGGAACGATCGTGTTCGAACATCTGATCGAGTCCTTCCCAGATCAAACCGAGATCTTCTTCGGTAAAGCCCGTTCCTTTATCGCCATTCGCCACCGAAGGAGAGACAAATCCCTTGGCGACGTATAGGCCGTATGGCACTGTTGACTTGCGCCCCATAGTGCGGTTTTCGCCCGCCTGTTTTAGGGCTTCTGCTGGAGTTGCGACTGCCATCCGAGTGATGCTGTGTTCAAGTGGCACGATAGGGTCAACCGATCGAGAGAATGTCAACTGAACAGGCCCCCGCACTTGACCGGCATTTTCACCGGTCGACATCACAGCGCCGAATGTCCGCACATCAAAAAATCGGCGGCACATTACCTTCCGGGCGGCTTCGGCCTTCTCACCTTCCCCTTTCGTTCTTACCTCGTCTGCGTTGCGCGCCTCGGCGATCAAATTATTAAGGATCGCCTTCTCCTTAACGAAAATGTCATAGCCGGATGCACCCTGCTTCGCGATCTGCACGTAGTTCCGGAGCTTTCTCTTCAGGCAGACATCCGTGACGACGCCATGGCCCGTCTCCGGATCGATACGCGGAAGGTTGCCAGCGTCGGGATCACCATTCGGATTGCCGTCTTGCACGTCGAAGAGATAGACGAAATCGTAGCGGTTCTTCAATTCGCTCATGATCAGTTCTCCTCTGTTTCTTTCCTCGGGAAAAAGTCTTGTCTCTGGTGATAGAAGCCGAGGGCAAAAAGGCCTTGCTCTTCGAGCGTCATCGTTTTCGGGAAACGAGGAAGGTCAGCGACTATCTCCTCCAACAACTTCTCAGTGTTGACAGCGAGTCCGGGCTTCTCTCGACGTAACTTTCCCATGTGGTGCTGCGATCGGCGCAGCAACGTGGGAAAGACAGCCTCGGGTGTGCTCGAAGCGCTTCCGTAGTAACGATCCACTAGAGTGGCATTGATATTGTCGCCGAGGGCAGTTTGCTGGAGACGATCGATCACAGCCAAAAGACGCCCCAGGCGATATGGGGGGTCGGTTCGTTGACGGTCAAGAGACACGGCGAGATTCTCCTTTCGGTTTCTAATGAGCCAGGCTTTCAGTAGGCTGCAGCGCGTCGCAAGAAGCAAATCATCACGCCGGTCGCTGTTCTCAAGCTTTGGGAGCAACTCAGCCCGATTCCGGCGCACGATCGCTTGAAGGATCGATTGCGCGAACGGCCGACCGAGGATGATTGAAAGATAGAGATCGGTGGCAAGTGCTGGAGGGAGCAGATCAAGGTCGCGACGAGGAACCAGAGCGCGGCGATAATCCAGGAGGCTGAAGCTACCCGGCGGTTCGCCAAACGGTCTCACGATTTTTACTTCCACGCGATAGCGATCGACCGCGCGGGCAACACCCTCAACTGTTGAAGTGATGAAGGAACGCACGATCGCCCGTCCCTGCGCGCCAGAAAGCATGAGAGCGTAGAACGCGGACGGATCATCAAGCGGTGCGTGCCGGCGCTCGAATGGCGACCGCAGAAGCTGGGCGATGTGCTCAGGCGTCTGGCGGTCGAGTTGCAATAGAAAATCGAGCGCTGAGTCGTCGCGAGACCAAAAGAGGAAAGCGGTGTCAGAACTGATCACGACGCTGCGCGGCGGGCACGTCGTTCCATCGGGCTTCTTGTATGTCGGATCGAGCAGCCGGTTCAGCGCCGTTTCGACGGCGATGTTTGCCTTACGAGAGATCGGCGCGCATTGAACCTCATCCATCAAATAGCTCTTGAAGGCGTCGCTGTTGACCGACGTGAGAGGAACTCCTCCTTTCGTCTTGCTCTTCGGCGGGATGTTTTTCGGTTTTGCGTGAAGCCTGGTTAGCGGTACGTCTTCGAGGCCGGTAACGAGACATTGGCCACGAACGGAAGCCTCTGTCGCCGCGAACCGCTGTGCGAACCAGGTTCTAATCGGTGGCTCATCGTGGACTGCTTGCGTGCCACCGTCCGGTTCGTATACAAATGCGAAGAGCTCTCCGGCTCGCTCGCCCTTCTCACTTTCCTTCGCAGGAGCAATTACCGTTTCCAACTCACCAGGAATGGGTTGGTCGAGAAAGTCAACGACGGCTCTCAGCGCATTGCACGGAACAGCAATTAAGGCTGCTGCGACTTGGTCGCGGAAGAGTTGTTTTCGAATCGCGAGCTTCGAGGGAGCGCGTTTGCCGGTCGGGTCGATGCCGAAAACGTATTCAGCCTTGTCGACGAGAAACTCTGCCTGATCTTGGACCGTCCGATCAGAGCGTCGCGGCACCGGTCGGACTGGCGGCTTCGCCCTTCCTTTCGGTTTGCCCTTTTTGTCAACGAGCGGCTCTATGCGCGGTGCCGAATAGCCAAGATACTCGCCGCGCCGGCCAAGCTTGATCAGATAGGCGACCGGCGCAGGCTCGAAAGCCGGATCATCGACGAGCTGTTCGCGCTGTGCGAGGTCGTATAGTGCTTGATAAATCATCGATGCACCTCCGGAACGTCGATCGCGCCGTTCTCGATGACGGCTGCGAAGAATCGCGGCGTTGCACGGCCTGAGCGATCGGGCGCGAAATCGAGATCCAAGAGCATCAAGCCAAGCTCACGCCGCTCCTGTAATTCCTTGGGGATTTCCCATTGCTCTGGCGCGGTCTCAAACCGAGCGGCGAATTCGCGGCAGCCGAGATATGGCGCGTGGAATGACTGCCCTTTCTCGAGTCGCCGTGAGAACATTTCCTCGAATTTCTGCATCTTGTCGTCCGGACCGGCGCGGTCAGTCATCACGAAGTGCGCATCGATCACATAGTCGACGTCGGTGAGAAGGATCGTGTTGCGCTGGGCGCGGTCCTCATCCGCGAAGTAATTCGCGACGTCACCGCGAATGGCGAGTTTGCTGTTCACCTCGTTGCGGCGTACGGCGCTGAAACGGATCGGTGCGAGCACGTGCAGGCGTTCGATGACCCACCGGATCGCCGGCTTCCATAGGATCGCTTCGAGCACTCCGCGCGCCGCGGATGGCGTCATGACCTCATAAGAAACGCGCTCGGTCTTCAGCTCAGGCCGAGTAAAGCACGCATAGGGACCCCGGACACGAACGTGGTAACTCTGAGAGCGAAGGGGCATCGATCATCATCCTTTCATGCGTGGAGAAATTCATAAGGATCACGATCGGCAACAATTCCGAGAACGTCGTCGTAGTCACGCGAAGATGTCAGAACGTAGACGCTGTCGTGCAATAGCTCCAGCACGCCGCGACTCTCCAACTTTTGGAGATCGTTGCTGTAAACGCCGACCGAAAACTGTTGAAGAGCTCGGAACCGTTCCCGACTCGGTCCCGCGTAACGAAAATCGCGAATCGCCGCGGCGCCGGCATCGCTGTACGGCACAAAGATCGGTGTCGTAATGTCGTCGATCATCCGAAAACGCTCCGCAGTCGTCTCAAACTCGAGCGCCTGCCGCGGAACCTGTATGTTTTTTTCGTCCCGTGAGGCTTCGGCATAGAGCCGGTCGAAGTAGCTGCGGAATGTTGACGGTGCGAAGAGATCTAGGTCGCGGTTCGCTCGAAGCATGGTTTCCGCAATCTCTTTGTGGTGCTTCAGTGCCCTCACGGGCTCAGTCGGTGCTCGGTAGACGCAAAAGATGCCTCGGGCCAGGCGCCCTTCGCGATTGCAGCGACCAGCGGACTGCGCGAGCGACTCCAGGCCTGCCATCGCGCGATAGACGACGGGAAAATCAATATCAACTCCAGCCTCCACCAATTGGGTCGAAACCAGCCGGCATTCATCGCCACGTTCGAGTCTCCGGCGGATTTCGTCGAGCACCTTTCGACGATGCGCGGCACACATCAAAGCTGAAAGATGCAACGCGCCGGCGGCAAGAGAATTGATCTCGCGCCAAAGCTCCGCCGCATCCTTTCTCTGGTGGACGATTACGAGAACCTGCCGCTCGCTAGCAGCATAGGTCGCTAGTTCGTTCCACGATGTGACCCCTTCAGACGAGGGCCAATTCACATCCACTCGCCTCAAATCGTTGAACAACTTCTGCATTTCTGTCGCAGGAACAATCTCCGTGGGTTCAGGCGAGAGACCGCGAAATGGACTAGCGCCCAGAGGCCGTGAATGAAGGGCCGGCTGCGTTGCCGTCGTCAAGACAAGAGACGCACCGTACGTCCTCGTCAGCTCTTGAAGCGCGTCAAGAATTGGCTCAAGTAACCCGAGAGGAAGCGTCTGGACTTCATCGAGCACAACAACGCTATTTGCGAGGTTGTGGAGCTTTCGGCAATCGCTCGACCGCCGGTGGAACAGGCTCTCGAAGAGCTGCACCTGCGTCGTTACGATGAGCGGGGCATCCCAATTCTCCGCCGCCAATCGGTTGCGCTCAGTATCGTGTGCTGGAACGATGTTGCTGTGGTGTTCGACGAGAACTCGGTCGCCGAAATGAGGCGCGAAGATTGTCTGAAATACCGACACGGTCTGATCCACAATTGACAAGAATGGCAACGCAACGACGACCCGGTCGAGTGAGTGCTTGCGGGCGTGAAGCAATGCAAACATTAAGGACGCGAGTGTCTTTCCACCACCCGTTGGCACAGTCAGCGTGTACGCACCTGGCGAACCGGCAGCCGAGTCGATGCACCACTTAAGCACCGCCCGACGCGTATCGAGTACGCGCCTCGATGCCACGACACTTTTCGAGATCTCTGCCAGATAAGCTTCGAGAGGTGGCACGTAGTTGGTGATGCTCGGCCAATCTTTGCGGTGTGACGATCGCTCGGCATCCACCTCCATGAATTCCTCGGTGTCGAGAAAATCAGCGTCAACGAGCGCGGAAAAAATCATCCTTACGAAGAACTCGAAACTTCGCGCTGCTTGCTCGGGAGCGCTTGGCACATGAACCCACGCGGGAGCGGCGAGGACTTGTGGAATCGTGAGAATCGAATCATTTGCGCCTCTGATTGCAGCAACGTAGCGACCAATCTTTGCTGGATCGTCGAGCCGACAGTCGAGCGCTGGCCTGTTCGCGAGCCCGGCATGATGGGCGGCAATGGCGAACTCGATCGTTTTGCGGGCAACTGGATCCCGGATCACTTTCCGCGCGTGAATGGCTCCGGCCGTGCTGTGATCCGGTCCTCTTTTTCGTTGGACGCGGCGTTCGTCTGGCGTGTCTTCGCCAAGTACCGAGGCATCTTGAGAACGTGTCTGGGCGTCGATGAGAAATTGCTGCCAGTCAGAGGCGTATTTCCCTAGGTCGTGCCAAAGTCCCGCATATGATGCGCAGTCTTCCCCATTGAACTTCGAGGCGAACTGCTTTGCACGCCTTGCAGTATCGCGAAGATGGCGTTCCAATAGGTGCCACTGTTCGCGTGGCGCGTCCTTCTTCGAGTGTGCGTACGACTCCATGGATCCTCCACTGAAGCGGCGGTCAGAACTCGTATTCTGATCGCTATTGATCGCCGCTCTCAAGCCTCATGCGATCTGTCCATAGTTGGGCGGCAAAATCCTCATATGCACGGCATCTTCGACTTTTGCTTCTACCAGAGGTAGATTGCGGACGCGGACCGCTCACTTACCTCAATGTGGTGATTGAGAGCGGCCGAATGCTACCCTCGCCGCTCGAGATTCGTTCTCGAAGCACGACGATGTAGCCCATTGGGGGTCGGATCTGGAGGCGCGGTGAATCGGTTCGTTCGGTTGCTACGCGGAACGCTGCGGAAGCACTCGGACTCTGAACCTGGTGGGTTCAACAGTGATGAGTGCTCCTCGCAAGAGCTTCTCTAACTGCGCTCGCAGAACCAAGAGCACGATTCGGGAGAGCTGACTCAAACGGCGAGTATAAGGCAGCTTCACAAAACGATGGTGTAGCCCAGTGTCGTTAAGTCGGGCATGCGATCGAGGTAGACGCGGCCGTCGGTGTGATCGATCTCGTGTTGAAAGATGCGCGCCGTGAATCCGTCGAGTTCCATCTCGACCGGCGCCCCTTCCTGATCGAGCGCGCGCAGACGCACCTTTTTATAACGCGGAACTTCGCCGCCCAGGAATGGGACGCTGAGGCAGCCTTCCCAGTCGGTGATGGTCTCGCGCCCGATCGGCTCGTAGGTGGCGTTGAAAAACACGCCCGCGCCTAGCTTCGGGATCCCCCGCCGTTTCGCGACTTTTTCTTCCACCTCGAACACGAAAATGCGCAGCGGCAGGTGCACCTGCGGACCGGCCAGGCCGACACCCTCGTAGGCGTGCATGGTCTCGATCATGTCGTCGATCAGCGGGCGAAGCTTTCCGGCCTTGATGTCTTTCGGATCGATGCTCGATGCTTTCTCGCGCAGAACGGGATGGCCGAGCCGGGCAACTTTTAAAATCGGCACGCCGGAATGGTACAAGAGTTGTTGCGTGCGCAAGCTCGTCTTGTTCGATATCGATGGGACGCTGATCAGCGACGGCGGCGCGTCGCGCGATGCCTTCGCCGCCGCGATGCTGGAGGTCTACGATTATCAAGGCGTTTTGCGCCGCTACGATTTCTCCGGGCGCACCGATCCGCAGATCGCCCACATGGTCCTGCAGGACGCCGGCTGGAGCGAACACGACATCGACCAACGCATGCCGCGATTGTGGGAACGCTACATCGAGAGCCTGGAGCAGCACCAGCGTTCGCGAGTGCGCGAGCTGCCTGGTGTTCGGGATCTTCTCGATGCCCTTCGTCCCCGGGTCAGCCTAGGCCTCCTCACCGGAAACATCGAGCGCGGCGCGCGGCTCAAGCTGAGCGGTCCTGAGCTGAACGATTATTTCCCGTTCGGTGCCTTCGGAAGCGATTCGCCCGATCGCAACGCTCTTCTGCCAATCGCCGTGCAGCGATCAGGCCATCGCTTCACCGGCCGCGATGTCGTCATCATCGGCGACTCGATCTACGACATCCGCTGCGGGACGCCGCATTCCGCCACCACCATCGCCATCGCATCGGGGAAGACGCCCGCGGAAAAATTGCGGGCCGAGAACCCCGATCACTTCTTCGAGTCGGCGGAGGATTCGGCGTTGTTGGATGCGATTTTGGAGTGACATATCACCACAGAGGCACAGAGATCACAGAGAAGACTCTGTGTCTCTGTGGTGAAACGCTCTGATCGCCGCCGCGAAGCGCTCCGGCATTTGCAGCGGAAGCCAATGCTGCCCACCTTCGATCGAATGCAGCGTGCCGGGCAGCGCGTGCACCGGCGGAAAATGCGCATCCTTCGCTCCCCACAGACACAAAGTCGGCGCGAGGATTCGCGAGTATTCGTCCTGCAGCTTGGGCAGCGTGCCCTGATATCCCGCGCACATCCTCACGATGAATTTGCGCACCTCCGGTCTCCGAAAATACGTCCAGAAATCTTCGCGGATGTCGTCGGCAAGCTTCGGAACTGAAGTCGAGACGGCGCGGCGAAAGACAGCGCGGGGTAGCATTCGCAGCGCAAATTGATTGAAGCGAAAACGTCGCAGCAGCGCGATCTCCCACGACGTTTTGACATTCCACTGCAGCAGCGACCCGGTGATGACGAGATGCGAGATGCGATCGGGTTGTCGCGCCGCCGCCACCGCCGCCGGCTGACCTCCCATGTCGATTCCGACGATCGCGGCGCGCGCGACGCGCCAGTGATCGAGCAGCGCGCTGAGGCGGTCGGCCATCGCGAACGGCGTCGCCCCGCCCGCCCACGCTTCGCTCCCACCCATCCCCGGCCAGTCGAACGCGATCACATCGAAGTCGCCCAGCAGCGGCGCGACGCCGCTCCACATCTGCAGATTGTCGGGATAGCCGTGCAGGAAGACGATGGTCGGACCGTCGCCGCCGCGAAAATAACGGACGTGCTTTCCGTGCACGTCGTCAAATCGAACCGGCAGCATGATCGGCGTGCAGAAGCTCGGCGGCCAGGATTCCGGAGATCGCGCAGAAGCTGACCCATTGGCCGGGGTGCGTCGACGCGCCGGCCAGATACAAGCCTTTGATCCACGGACTGCGATGGGGCAGCCGTCCGCGCAACATCATCTGCCGGGTCATCGCGAGATTCATGCTGTCGCGATAGAGATGCATCTCGCGCCCCCAACCCCGCACCGTGCGCGAATGCAGCAGCTTCACCTCGCTCAGCCCGTCGCGCCACCACGGATCGTCGAGCATGCGCTGCAGCTCTGACGATTGCTCCTCCTCGCTGGTGTTGCGATCGAAAGGCATGATCATCCGCACGGTGTCTTTTGTCGTCACCCGCAACTGCAGCCCCTCACCCGGCGCTGCGCGCCACCCTCTCCCCGCTTGCGGGGAGAGGGACGGGGTGAGGGGTCGAAACCGCAGATAAGGCCCGCCGCTGCTCCTGGCAGTCAGATACGCGCACAGTCCCGGCGACTGCAGCGGCATTGCGCGCAACCTTTCCCGTACGCGATCCGGAACATCGACCAGCTCGTCATATGTGCCAATGCCGTTGTAATTCGAGATCACGGCATCGCATTCGATGTCAGCTATTTTGTGGATCGTTTTCCCGCACTGGATCTCGACGCCGGCGCGCCGCGCATTCTCAGCGAGCGCTTGCGGTATCGCGCGCATGCCTCCGGCGGGAACAAATGCGCCGACACAATGGGTCAACGCCGGCACGAATGCCATCGCGCTCGGCGCGGCGTCGATCGACAGGCCGGCCACATGCGTCCAAATCGTGACGGCATCGACGATTTCCCGAGGAAGTTTTCTGACCACGCTGCCCAGCGAGCGAAGAAGAAATGGAGCGAGGCCGAGGGAGCCGCGGCGGGCCAGCTCGATCAGGTTCGGATGCGGAATGCGAAGGAGCGGCTCGAGCCGTGTCCGAATCGCGTTCATTTCCATCACGAATTTCCTGTACGCCGGTCCGGCGGCCCCCATCGCCTCAACCGTCCGCTGCAGATCGAGATAAATGTGAACCCCCTCACCCCGTCCCTCTCCCCGCTGAGCGGGGAGAGGGTGGCCGGAGGCCGGGTGAGGGGCGACTTCGTAGAAGTCTTCCATCCGCTGAAGTCGCAACTCACTGATGTCGAGGCCGAGTTTCTCGAACGCCCATTCGAGTCCGGGACGATCGAGGACGATGTATGGACCGCCGTCGAACCACACGCCGTCCTTCTGAACTCCGGAGGCCAGGCCGCCGACGTCGTCGCGAGCCTCGAAAATCTGTACGCGATGTCCGAGGATCGCCAGGCGCGTGGCGGCCGCCAGCCCGCCCACCCCACCCCCGATGATTGCGACTTTCATCGCCCGAGTCTCAGTCCGATCATCGTCTGCACGGCACGCCGCACGGCGCGCAGCGGCATGGAGGGCGGCTCGAGCGGCGGAAACGCGCTCTCGTCCATTTCAGGCACGAACAGTTTTCCGCGCCCGCTGCCCAGCACGTACGTCGGATACGCGATGAGACTGAGGAAGGTCGAGACTTCGCTGTGATATGGACTCTTCCACGGCGTCACGGGATCGTCACAGCCGATGACCTTCGGATGGGCGTCGTCGGCGCCGAACCAGTGGAAGGCGGCGCGCAATACGCTCGAGTCGCGCGGATCGCGAACGCCGATGTGCCGCGCTGCCACCACGTCGACCGCCAGCGCATCGCGGCCGGCGTAGAAGCGCATTGGCGCGCGCGGCTTTTTGCATCCCATCACGCCCACCAGTCCGTCCGGCACCTTGTCCCACGCTTCCAGAATGCCGAAATGCGGCGGACACGAATCGAGCAGCATCATGATGGCGGTCTCGCGCTGCGCCTGCCGCTCGCAGAAGATGAATTGATCGCATCGCGCGCCGAGCCATTCGATGTTGGCGAGGGTCAGATAGGCCAGCTCGACCGGATGGCTGCGCATTTTCCCGAGCGAAATGCGAAAGTCGGCGTCGCGCCAGGTGCGGCTCACGGTGTATTGCGCCATCCCACGGCTGTACGGATGCTCCACCTGATCCACGGAAGCATCGACCAGGCGATACGACGGAGATGAAAATTCGAAGTACTGCGCCACCTCGCGCACCGATCGCTTCTCGTAAAACTCGTCGTAGATGTTCGGTCCTTCGATGGCCAGGACGTCCCCGACACCTTCGGCACGAAGAAAGCGCGCCAGCTGATCGAGAAGCTTCGGGTCGGTGACCACCGACGGATCGCGGTGGCTGTAGCCAAGCATGAAGGTCGGCTTGATCGCGACCACCATCTGATCGCGACGCTTGCCGAGGCGCGCCGCGCGATCATCGATCGCCGCCAGCAGGCCCGCGTCATTCAAGAGGCGATCGAATAGCTTTTCCTTTTCATCACTCGAATTCCCGCGGATGACAAAAACGCCGCCGCCGCTGCCGAGCGGGGCGTCGATCGCTGACTGCGCACGCATTCTCCGCGGCAGAAACTCCTGTCCGATCTTCGCGATGCCGTCGGCGAGCTTCGCGGCCGACTGACCTTGTGCCAGCTGATCGTTTTCGCCGAAGGTCTGCGCGAGCAATTCGAAGAGTTGACCGTGGCGGAGCTCGTCGCGCTCGATGCGGGTGAAATCCGCAACCAGGGTGGCGGGAACATCGGATTCCTTCTCGGCGAGCTGACGGATGCGGCTCCAGCACAGCCAGGCCGTCTTCTCGGCGTCGACGTTGAATTCGCAAAATTGTCGAAACGACCCATACTCCAGCGACGACTTCACCACCTCCGGAATGGCGCCCAGAAGTCCGCCGGCGGTGGTGGCGACCCTGGCGAAGGTCCGCGACACCGGCGCGTCGCGCCAACGCGCGTGCATCAGCACGGAGCTCGACCATCCCCCCACTCCCCCTGCCAGCTGGCGCAGATACGCGGTGGTCTTCAATCGAAAATTTCCAAAGCGAAGAATCGCGCCGCGGATGTAGATCGAGTGCATCTCCTCGTCTTTCCAGATCCAGATCAGCGCGTGGCGAATGAGCTCGCGGACGTCTTCGCCGATCGGCATCGCCGCCAGCCGCTGCGCGATGGCGTTTTCGCGGTAGCTCACCGCGACGATCTCCTCCCGCTCCAGCGCCAGCAGGAACAGATGGATCATCTCTTGGCGAGGTTTGCCCGCGAATCGACGGTTCCACACCTCGAGCGTCTGCTCGAAATCGCGGTAGAGGGCGCCCATGTTGTGCTCCCACTTAGAATACCCCGCAATGGCCGCCCGCGCTCTCGACATCCGCATCATCATCTCCGACGTCGATGGCGTGTGGACGGACGGAAAAATCATCTACGCCGGCGAAACGCGGGAGATCAAGGAGTTCAACGTCCGCGACGGGCTGGCGGCGAAGCTGGCGCAGAAGGTCGGCGTCACGGTTGCGCTCCTGACCAGCCGCCGCTCCCCCACCCTGGTGCGCCGCGCACGCGAGCTCGGAATCACGGAATTACATCAGGGCTCTGCCAACAAATTGGATGCCTGCGACCGGCTGATCAAGAAACTGATGTTCCGATTCGATCAGGTCCTTTATCTCGGCGACGATCTTCCCGATCTCGCCCCCATGCTGCGCGCCGGAATCTCGGCCGCTCCTGCCGACGCCGCGACGGAAGTCTTCGACGCCGCGTATTGGAAATTGCAGAGCCGCGGCGGTCACGGCGCCTTTCGCGAGGCCGTCGAGCGCCTTCTTCGCGAGCGCGGCGACTGGACATCCATCCTCGAGGATTTCAAGAGTGGGAAACCTGAAGCACAGAGCACTTAGAGGTCGCGTCATCGCGATCGCCCTGAAGGGCCTCAGCTTCATCACCCGACATCTTCCGCTGCCGGTGATTCGCGTCTTCGGCGTCGCGATCGGCGATCTGGCCTACTACGCGCTGCCGCGCTATCGGCATCGCGCGCTGAACAACATCGCGATGGCGTTTCCCGAATGGAGCGAACGCCAACGACGCACGGCCATCCGAAGAATGTTTCGCGACCTCGGAGCATCGACCTTCGAGCTGGGCTGGCTCGACAATCTCGACCGGAAAGTGCTGGAGCGCACCACTGAGATCCGCGGTGTGGAAAACATCGACGAAGCGCGTTCGATGGGCCGCGGAACTCTGATCTTCACGGGGCACTGCGGAAACTGGGAATGGCTGGCCGCGACAACGGCCCTCCTCGGATATCCGCTGACGGTATTGCAGCGCGATCGCGATGAGAAAGATTTCAATCGAATCATCGCGCAGATGCACGAGCGCGTCGGCATGCGCACCATCTGGCGCGGTTCGACCGCCGGCGCGCTGGAGATGTTTCGAACCCTTCGCAGCGGCGGGTTTCTCGGCTTCCTCATCGATCAGAACATCCGCGCCGAAAGCGTCAAGGTGCCATTTTTCGGACAGCCGGCCCTCACACCGATCGGCCCCGCCAAGCTGGCCGTGCGGGCCGAGGCGCCGGTGATGCTGTGCTTCATCGAGCGGCGCAACGGAAAGCAGATCGTCACATTTCACAAGCCGATTCCGACCAGCCGCAACGACGACCCGGTCGCCATCACGGCGCGACTCACGGCCGCGATCGAGGAGCACATCCGCCAGGTTCCAGAGCAGTGGGTGTGGTTCCATCCGCGCTGGAAGGAGCGGAAGAAGTGGGAAGTCAAAGGCGCGGAGTGATTCACCACAGAGGCACAGAGTGCACAGAGATTCTCTCTGTGATCTCTGTGCCTCTGTGGTGAAGAACTACCGCCGCAGCAAATTCTTCAAAATGAAAATCGCGTTGGCCGGCCGTTCGGCAAGTCGCCGCATCAAATACGGATACCACTCCGTTCCAAACGGGATGTAGACGCGCATGCGCCAGCCATCGCGCACCAGTTTTTCCTGCAGATCGCGGCGGATTCCGTACAACATTTGAAATTCGAAACGATCCGGCGCGATCTTTGCGCTGTGCGCGAATTCAATGGTGGCGTCGATCATCTTCGGATCGTGTGTCGCGATGCCGTGATACGTCCCGCTGTGGAGGAGGATGCGCGTCAGCCTCACGAAGTTCGCGTCGACATCCTCTTTTTTCTGGAACGCAATCTCGGGCGGCTCTTTGTACGCCCCTTTGCAGAGGCGAATGCGAATCCGCTCCGCGCACAGAGCCTCGACGTCGCGTTCACTGCGAAAGAGATAGGCCTGGATCACTGCGCCGACGTGGCCGGCGTGTCCGGGACGGTGATGCAGCTCGCGAACGACCTGCAGCGTTTTCTCGGTGTACGCCGAGCCTTCCATGTCGACGCGAACGAAGTTGTCGATGTTGGCAGCGTGCTGCACGAGTTTCGACACGATCTCTCGTGACAGTTTTTCATCGACATCGAGTCCCATGTGCGTCAGCTTGAGGCTGACGTTGGCGTTGAGCTTCCGGGCCGCGATCTGATCGAGCATCTCGCCATAGAGCGCGGCGCTGTGATGGGCCTCCTCGACGTTCGTGACGTTCTCGCCGAGGTTATCGACGCTGACCGACATGTTATGGGAGTTGGTGGCGGCCGTGGCGGTGAGGGCATCCTGGACCGTCATCCCGGCCACGAAGCGGCTCGACACGCGGCGCCCCACGCGCGAGCGCTCGGCCATCGCGCGCAACATCTTGCTCTCGGACAGAGCGATGAAGATCGATCGAAACATCAGGCTTTGGCGACCACGACCGCGCAGATGCGAGAAGCACCGGCCGCCAGCAGAGTTTTGGCGCAGGCGCGCAGAGTCTCAGCGGTGGTGCACACATCGTCGACGATGAGGAGCGCGCGCGCGCTGACGGACGGCGATGCTTCGAAAGCTCCGAGCACGTTTGCAGCGCGGTCGCGCCGTGCCAGTGTCGATTGCGGACTGCGATCGATGCGCTTGCGCAGCATCGACGGTTCGCAACGCATTTGAAGTCGCCTGGCCAGCGCGCGTGCGAGGAGCTCGGCCTGGTTGTAGCCGCGTTGACGCAGTTTCGCGCGATGCATGGGGACGGGAACGATGGCATCGAAATCGAGATCGCCGCGCGCGCAAATGACCGACTCGAGGAGCTCCGCCAGCGGCGCGTCGAGAAAATCGTGGCGCTCGAACTTGAAGGCATGCAGCAGACGCTCCAGCGATCCGCGGTAGTGTCCCCACGCCTCGGTCCAGCCGACCGGCAGCGGATCGTCGAGACAGGAGATGCAGCGGAATCCTTCCCCACCCGCGCTCCACGGCATGGCGCACGAATCGCATTTCGCGCCCGTGATTCGCGGCAGCGCCGACCAGCATCCGGCACAGCAGGACGCCTTGCGTTCGCGCCACGGCAGCTCGCGGTCGCAGACAACGCACGACGCGTGCAGAACGATTCGCGCCGTCTCGCGTCCCAAGATGGAGAGCGCCTCGAGCACGGGGCACATTGTACTTTGCGAGGAGTGATTCGATGCGTATAGTGACCGCCATGAGGAAATTCGTTTTCGCGCTGGCATTTTTGCTTCTCTCCGCGGTGCCGGCGATGGCGCAGACATCGGAGTTCGGCCTGACCATCGGAGGCAGCAAGCGGCTGATCAGCCATCGCGACCAGGCCAAGGGACTGGGCGTCAGCGACAGCTTCAAATTCAGCAACTCCGTCCGCGAGCTCTTCTACGCCGTGCAGCTCGATCCCGGAACATTTTTCAAGATCAAAGGCGGCCAGATCGAAGCCCCGGTCGCATTCCAATTCGTCAACGCCGCCGGCGCAAAAGCTCGTACCGATGTTTCGAAGGGTAAAGTCGAGCACATCGACGCCATCATCGACTACCGATTCTCCGAGCCGTTTGGATCCACCGGACTCTTCGCCGGCGCAGGACTCTATCGGCAGCGGGCGACGCTCAGCGATCTGGCGATTCCGGAAGTGCAACGGGGCGATCAGACGGAAACGAATTACGGATTCCAGGGCGGCGTCAACGGCGACTTTCCCATCACGCGACGCACCGGATTCATCGCCGAGCTGGCGTACCACTGGATCAACTACAACTACAAGGTACGGTACGTGACGCTCAGCGGCGGGCTGCGCTTTTCGTTTTGACCACGTCCGGGGCACGCGACTTGCTCCTCCTTCGTTGATCAAAGGAGGACGCCATGGCTCAGTTTATTCGCGACGTTATGACGCCGAACCCGGCCAGTGTCACAGAAAAAGAGAGCGTCAAGCGCGCGGCAGAAATCATGAAACGCGAAGACGCCGGCGTGGTGCCGGTGCTCGATGGCCGCAAGATCGTCGGCATCGTCACCGACCGCGACATCGTCGTTCGCGTCATCGCCGAAGGGAAAGATTGCTCGAACGCCAAAGTCGGCGATGCGATGAGCAAGCAGGTCCGCACCGTCAAGGACGACACACCGGTCGATGACGTTCTGGAGTTGATGAGCCGCGAGCAGATCCGCCGCGTGCCGGTGTGCAACTCCAGCGACGAGCTGGTCGGAATCGTCTCGATCGGCGACATCGCCAGCGAGTCCAAAGACACCGTCGGCGTCGGACGCGCCGTCGAAAATATCAGCGAAGCGCCGCCGAACAATTGAGGTTGCGACGTTGCGGGGTCTCGTGGTCTCGGGGTGCTTCACCGCGAAACCGCGCGACCACGAGACCTCGCAACCATTACACTAGCGCGATGCAACGCATTGTTCGCATCGCGCTGGTTGTTTTCCTCCTTACATTTCCCGCCCTCGCGCAACAGAAGCGCGCCGTCACCGTCGACACCCACGCCGACACGCCCACCGAGTACATGGAGCATCCCTTCGACCTCGGCGCGTGGAACGCGCGCGGGCATTTCGATTACCCGCGGATGAAGGCCGGCGGACTGGATGCCGAATTTTTCGCCGCCTACGTTCCCGCGAAATATGCCAAAGAGGGCGGCGCCGCCGCCTTCTGCATGAAGATCATGGAGACCATCCACGAGATGGTCGACAACTATCCGCAGTGGGTGCGCTTCGCGCAGTCGACCTCCGACATCCGCAGAATCACCGCCGACGGCAAGCGCGCGATCCTCATCGGCATCGAAGGCGGCCACGCCATCGAAGACTCGCTCGAGCTGCTCCGCGGGTTCTATCGCTTCGGCGCGCGCTACATGACGCTCACGCACACGAATACGAACAACTGGGCCGACTCGTCAACCGATGAAGCAAAGCACAACGGTCTGACACCGTTCGGCAAGCAGGTCGTCCTGGAGATGAATCGCCTCGGCATGATGATCGACATCTCGCACGTCGCTGACAAAACTTTCTACGACGTCATCGAGACCACCAAAGCTCCCGTCGTCGCATCGCACTCGTCGGCGCGCATCTTCTCCGATCATCCGCGCGACATGACCGACGACATGTTTCGCGCCGTGGCGAAGAATCACGGCGTGGTGCAGGTCAACTTCTATCCCGTCTTTCTTTCGAACGATGTGCTCAAAGCCTCGCGTGAGCGCGATGAGCGCCTCAAACCCGCCATCACCGAGCTCAAGAGCAAAGACCCTGCCGAAGGAACCCCTTACCAGGAAAGTGTGAAGAAATTGTTGGCCGACAATCCGCTGCCCAAGGTTCCCTGGGCAGTGATCGTCGATCACATCGATCACATCGCCAAGGTGGCCGGCGTCGACAGCGTGGGCATCGGATCGGACTTCGACGGCATCTCGGTCACGCCGGAAGGGATGGAGGACGTGAGCAAGCTCCCCAAAATTCGTGCGGAATTGAAACGGCGCGGTTACAGCGAAGGCGATATTCGGAAGATCATGGGCGAAAACCTGATGCGCGTTTTTGCCGAGGTCGAGCGGGTCGCGCGGCGGATGCAGAGAGAATCGGTTGGAAATGCAGCGCGCTGAGCGTTCGTTTCACTGGATCGTGAAAAAAATCGTCCCGGGAATCCTGGCGTTGGCGTTTGCCCTCGGCGCAGTTGCTCAAGAGCCGCCCGAGCCCCCGCCTCCTCCGCTTGGCGATCGCGCCGAGAAGCTGATCAAAAACGCTCTGCCGACCTGCTCGGAAAAAGTCGAGATGACGCGGGCCGCTCTGGTGCACAAGCTTCCCATCAACATGTCCGGCAATGTCATTCAGCTCAAGAGCGATCGACAAACGTGCGCCGGGCAATGGGTCGCGATCGTCTCTCGCGAGGGTGGCTTCTACCTCGGAGTGCCGTGGTTCATCGAAGGAGTCAGCGGCCCGACGACCGAGATGAAGTTGAAGAAATTCGCGTGGGAGAATCTGCAGCAGAGCTACGATCCGGTGATCGACCGCAAGCCGACTCGGGAAGGCCTGTACAAGGTGACCATGCTGCAGACCACCGAGCGCGGCAAAGTGCCGATGGTGGGCGAGATCGATGCCACCGGCAAGATCTTCTTCTTCGGGCACTTCTATCCGATCGGCGAAGATATTCGGGAATCGCGGCTGAAGAGTTTTCAGCCCTTCCTCGACAAATCGCCTTTCACGGGATCGGCCAGGCCGGCGGTCACGGTCGTCGAGTTTTCGGACTTCGAGTGTCCATCCTGTCAGCGTGCGTCCGGTTTTGTGAAACCGATTCTCGAGAAATACAGCGATCAGGTGCGCTACGTGCGATTCGATCTGCCGCTGCTGACGATCCATCCGTGGGCGTTTGCCGCGGCGGTGGCGGGACGCGCGATCTGGCAGCAGAAGCCGGACGCGTTCTGGGAATTCAAGAAGCAGGTTTACGCGAACCAGGACAAGTTGACGGCCTTCACCTTCGATGAATTCGCGCGCGGCTTCGTGGAGGACCACGATCTCGACGTGAAGAAATACGATGCCGACATCGCCTCCGCCGACATCCAATCGACGATCCTGGGCGGCGTCGGCGCCGCGTTCTCGAATGACGTCCGCGCCACCCCGACCTACCTCGTGAACGGAACGTACGTCGATCCGGGGCCGGAGGGAAAGGCGCTGGAGAGCTACGTGGCCGGGCTGATCAAGAAGTGAGTTGTTAGGCGGCCCGCGCCAAGCGGCGACCGGCATCGGTACGAGTTGGGCGGGCACGAGTTTTTTACGTGGCGAACCAAACACAACGGCACTCTCTTTTTCTTTGGTTCACCCGCTTCGCCTCGGCGGGAGTGGCTTCGGCAACCTCCGAATTGATCTACAGGCTTTTCCTCGTTCCTCGGCTGTTGAATTTCTACTCCGTCCCGATTTATTGGTGGCTACTTGTTTTTTCGCCTGTGATCCTGGTCTTCCTTTTGTTGCTGGTTCTTCGCCCAGCAGACTGGCTCGCCGTTGCCATTTCGGTGGCGCTGGGCGTCGCCACGGCTCTGGTGGTAATCGACGCGCGCCGCGGCAGCGCTGGCTTACCGGTAAGTCACGATGTTTTCTTCGGAACACGCGAGTACCTGTTCGACACGATCTATCGAACGGCCTTGCTCCTTGCGCTCTTCGCTTTCGTTTCGTGGCCAACTTCTTTTGTCATTAATTTCGTGCGCAAGCGCTGGAGAGCCGCCTAACTTGCGTGCAGCAGCCGGCGATGACGCACAGATTCCACAGTGGTCTACCGGCGAGACGCTGGTCTGGTCATGCGAAAGATGAAACGTCTGCTCGAACCACAGTTTGAGGTTCCCGTTTCACTGACCGACGCCTGGGCGTTCCTCGGTCGAGTTCTAAACGCAGGGAATCGGACAAGGACCGGCCGTCGTCGGTTTCATCGAAAACGTCGGACGCGGAACCGTGCCGGAGGTGGGCATGACATGCAGCGTCAACGTGTCCCCTGCGATTGAGCCCGAAAAATGCGCCGGCGGCGCAGGATTGATCGAGACCGGTCCGACTTCGATGCGATAAGTGCCATCGACGTCAAATGTTCCGTCGGACCGAATCGCCGGCTTCGGAAATTGACCGTGGCCGCAACCGACAGCGAAATCGCATCCCGAATCGCCGACCGACAGACAACCGCCGTCGCCGCTCCATCGTCCGCTGGCGAGCGTGATCGCGCGCGGCTCGGTCGGATTGCCGCAAGCGGCCAGTGTGCAGAAGAGCACGATTGCGAGACGCCGCATCAACTTATGATACTGGGATGAACCGCGACGAAAAAGAGATTCGCGACCTCATCGACCGCTGGCACCGCGCCACGCCGGCCGGCGACCTCGACACGATCCTCACTCTGATGGCCGACGATGCGCTGTTCCTGCGCGGCGGCCAGCAGCCGATGACGAAAGCAGATTTCGCGAAGAATTTCCGAGCGATGCCGGCTGACATCCAATCGACACACGAGATCAAGGAGATCTACGTCAGCGGCGATCTCGCTTACTGCTATTCGCACATCAGTGTGACGATGGGCGGCAAAAAACGAGAAGGTCCGACCTTCACCGTCTTTCGAAAGGTCAGCGGCAAGTGGGTTTTGTCGCGCGACGCGAACATGCTCGCGTGAGGAAGAAAACCGATTACTCGAAATTCGTCTGGAGCCTTCCCGATAAGCCGCGCCTGGAATACTTCAACATCACTCGCGACCGGCTCGCCGACATCGCCGCGAGGGTCGCGAACTTCGAGCCCCCCTACGAGTACCTCAAGAACGTGCGAGCGGGATTCGATTCTGCGATTCGGTTCATGCTCGACCGTTGCCTCGAGGGCGAAAAACTCGCCTGCGCGGCACGCGACATGTTTGTTGTCCAGCAGAGGAATTGGTTCAGGCCGTCGGCCCTTGCCAGCAGTAGTGACGATCCGTGGCGCGAATTCTTCACAGCCCACGAAGGCGATTACCCCGCATACATCAAGAGGTACTATCCCTGGCGTTATCCCGGCGGGATTTCCGGCCCCGACGCCATCAAGCCCGATCCGAACCTCGACGACTATTTCAACGCCGCCGTCCTCGACAACCTCGGCGCCTACGGCTTTCGCCGGCTGTCGCGCTCTTTCAAGTCCGAGGTGCTCTCACGTCCGCTCGTGATCAAGTGGGAGAAGGGGCAATTGTCAATGACCATGCTGGTCTCGCTCGAAGTCCCGACGCTCGCGCATAGCGAAAGAATTGGATTTCCGTTCGCTTTCAGCGCAGGAACGTTCGATCACTCCATGGTCTCGAACGTGGAGAAACAGTTCCACTCGTTTTTTGGAGAATACGGAAAGATTTTTCCGGACGTTCTGTCGGCGCTCGATCAAGGCATTCGAGCGCAGGAGGCGTGGCTCACAAGGACTGCCAAACGAGGTCGAGGAACGCCTTGAGCATCCGCGCTGTCAGTCCCCAGATCTCGTAGTCGCCGTGACGATAAAAGTAGGCCGGATATTTTCGGTCGCGAAACGTCACCAGGCGCACTTCCGGCTGCGCGATGTCCAGCAGTGCCTCGATGGGCACCTCGAAAACCTCGGTGACCTCCGCTTCCTGCAGGACGTAGTCGATGCGCTCGCGAATCACGCCGACGAAGGGCGCAACCAGAAACCCGCTGTTGGTGATGACGTCGTCGAGGCGGCCGATCAGTTCGACCGCCCCGCGGTGAATGCCGACCTCCTCCTCCGCTTCACGAACGGCCGCTGCTTCGAGCGATTCATCCTGTTCGACCGCGCCGCCCGGAAATGCGATCTGGCCGCTGTGGGCGGCCAGATTCGCCGAGCGTCGCGAAAAAAGAATCGACCACGCCTCCTTCACGCGAACGATGGGAACGAGAACGCACGCGCGGCGATATTCAGGAGCATCGATCTCGATCGCCGGGCGGCGGCCGAGGATCTGACGCAGGCGATCGAGCGAGGCGTCAGTGAACCGCGACACGCGCCCACGCCTGCGGATCGACGGCCGGAATTCCCTGAATCGCGTGCACGAGATCGACCGATCGTCCGCGCAGCTCCAGCGGAAGCTCGATCGTCGCAGTCGCGCCCGGCTCGAGATCTCGGGGCAGATCGATCCACAGACCGTTCGCGACGATGTGGTATCCCGGCTCGCCGTACGCCCGCGCTTTCAACGTCGATTCGCCGAGGTTGCGGACAATGATCGCCGTCGCGTCCCTGCTCACGACCTCGAGATTTGGGAAAAGAGGGACCGACGACGAGACCGGTCCTGAGTCCTGAGTCCTGAGTCCTGAGTTTTGCAGCGCCGCGAGATAGCCGGCTACCGTCAGCTCCATCCGCGCGTTTTGTTTCAGCCATCGCTGCTGCGCTTCCGAGGGATCGGGGAGAGTTCGCAAGAAAAAATCGGTCAGCGCCGCGACCTCGCGATCGCCAAAGGGGATCTTCACGACGCAATCGTCGGGCAGCTCCGCGAACTGCGCGTAGTCGCTGACGGCCAACGGTTTTCCGGCCTCGAATGCTCGAATGAGCGTGCCGGAAGTTTCGCCGGCGGTCGGATAACGGAGATTGACGATCCGATCGACTTCGCCGAAGTAGCCGGCAAACGCATCGTCCGCAACGTAGCCGCTGAAAGCGATCCCGTCGCCGGAGAAGACGGAGAGGTCGATGTTAGGCGCCGGCTCGCCGACGACCAGGAGCCGGACATCGCGATTCACTTCTCGAGCCTGGCGGAACGCGGCAAGTACGACATCCGCGCGCTTCGCGGAGGTCAGAAAGCCGAAGAGACCGATGACGTGCTTGCGGCCGCTCTTGGGCACATGCTGGGGCTGATAGGGATGCGGCACGACATGAATCGGCGTCCGCACCCCCAACGATCGCAGACGATCCGCCGAATAGCGGTTGTGCACGATCACGGCACGCGAGCGGTTCGCGATATCGATCGATGCCGGCAGAAGAAAATTTCCCATCTCGCTGTGCAACCCCGCCGCCCTCCCCCGCGCCCACGCCGCCCCCACCGCCCCGTGATTGGCCTCCAGCGCTTCGACATAGCCTTTGACGTCGCCGCGCGCCAGCGTCATCTCGACGATCAGATGATGCAGCACGATGTCGTGCAGCACGATCACGCCGGGATTGCGCATCGCCTCTTTGTAGATCCACTCGTGGTGGGGATTGTTGCCGAGCTGGTAAATGAAGTCCTGAGTGCTGAGTGCTGAGTTCTGAGTGCCGTCTTCGATCAATTCGAGCTCCACATGCTCGCGCAACTTCGGCACTAGCATCGACGCGTAGTGCGCGACACCTGTGCGCGCCGGCGGCATGGGCGTGAACATTGCGACTTTCATTCCGCCGTCGTCCGCGCTCGCTGGGCGAGGTAGGCCTCGACGAAGCCGTTGATATCGCCGTCGAGCACGCGCTGCACGTCGCCCACCTCATATCCGGTTCGCAGATCCTTCACCAGTTGGTAGGGCTGCAGAACGTATGACCGGATCTGCGATCCGAACGCGATGTCCTTCTTCTCACCTTCGAGCTTCTCCTGCTCCTCCTGCCGCTTGTCGAGCTCGACCTGATACAGCCGGGCGCGCAGCAGCTTCATCGCGACGTCGCGGTTCTTGTGCTGACTCCGTTCGTTCTGACACGTGACGACGATTCCGGTCGGCAGATGCGTGATGCGCACCGCCGAGTCGGTCACGTTCACGTGCTGGCCGCCGGCGCCCGACGATCGGTAGGTGTCGACGCGAAGGTCTTTGTCGTTGATCTCGATGTGGATGTCCTCGTCGATGTCGGGATAGATGTACACCGACGCGAAGGACGTGTGCCGTCGCTTGGCAGCATCGTAGGGCGAGATACGGACCAGGCGATGCACGCCGTGCTCCGATTTCAGATAGCCGTACGCATAATCGCCGCGAACCATCATGGTCGCGCTCTTGATGCCTGCTTCCTCCCCGGCCTGATAATCGACGGTCTCGGTCGTCCATCCTCGGCGCTCCGCGAAACGCAGGTACATGCGCAGCAGCATCTCGGCCCAATCCTGCGATTCGGTTCCGCCGGCGCCGGGATGGATGGCAACGATGGCGTCGCGATCGTCGTGCTCGCCGGAGAGCTTCATGGTCAACTCGATCTGATCGATTTCAGACTCGAGCTGCGCCACCAGCGCTTCGATGTCGGCGTCGACGTTCTCGCCGTCGCGCTGCAGCTCCATCAGCACGTCGAGCTCTTCCGATTTGGTGTTGAGCGACTCGCCGGCCGCGACGCGCTTTTCTATGCGCGAGCGCTTGCGGCCGAGTTCCTGCGCGGCCTGCGGGTTGTCCCAGAATCCGGGCGCGGAGATCTGCCGCTCGATCTCCTGCAGCGACTTGCGGGCCGAATCGAGGTCAAAGATAGCTCCGGACCGAGGCCAGCCGGTCGCGCACTTCAGGGATCTTTGTGATCGTCTCTTCTTTCATGTCTCCTACTCTAAGGGATGAGGGCGGAGGGATGAGGGATGAACGCTCCGCGCCGGCCATCAGCCCTCATCCCTCAGCCCTCATCCCTTTTTCCGCAACATCGCAAAAAGCACAACGAAACATGCCACCCACGCGAACCAGTCACCCAATCTTACATAGAGCGTGGTCGTGTGTCGTGGTTGAAACCGCGCGTAGATAATGCCCTGACGGTTCATCGGAATTTCCTCGACGATCCGGCCGGTCGGATCGACGAACGCCGAAATGCCCGTCGTACCTGCTCGAAGAAGGTAACGATCGGTTTCGACTGCCCGCAGCCTGGCCTGATTCAGATGCTGCCTGGGCGCCGACGTTCCGTCGTACCAGGCGTCATTGGTGATGGTGACCAGCACGTTCGCGCCGTGAACCACCTGCGTCCGCGGAATCTGCGGGAACACGATTTCGTAGCAGATGGCAGGGCCGTAGCGCAGCACGCCCGCCAGCGGCGTCTCCTTCGTGCCGAACTGGAAGTTGCCGACTTGGTGCACCAGTTTGCTCGCGAAGAAAAGCATCTTGCGCAGCGGCACATACTCACCGAACGGCACAAGGCGGATCTTGTCGTAGTGCCCGATCGTGCGTCCCCCGCTGACCAGGAAGGCCGCGTTCCAGATCCGATTTGGATCCTCCGGGTCCTCGGCAACCGATCCCAGGATGATGTCGACGGCGGAGTGGTGGGAGACCGATTCAATTTCGTTGCGGAAAAAATCGGTCGTGCTGTACGAAAGCGGCACGGTCGACTCCGGCCAGATCACGATCGACGCGCCGGAGCGAATGGCCGTGTCGGTCATGTTCATCATCCGCTGAAAAATCTCGGTCAGGCTCCTGGCGTCCCATCGCATTTCCTGCGAGATGTTCGGCTGCACAAGCGCGGCGGTGTAGGTCGGCCCGCTTTGACGCGCGATCAGTTTTTCTGCCACCAGTCCAGTCGCCCACCACACGAAGCAGAGGATCGTCACCGACGCGACCACAGCCGTGACGCGCATGCCGTGCGGCCGTGTCGCGATCAGCCAGGCCACGGTCGCCGATGGAATGAGGATGAGAACGCCTAACGCGTACGGGCCCGCGACGCGATCGAATTGCAGCAGCGGGGTGTAATCGACGATGGCCCCCGCGATCAGATTCCAGGGGAACCCGGTCAGCAGATACGTGCGCCCGTACTCGATTGCCGCCCAGGCCAGCGGAATCAGAAGCCAGCGGTGAAACGGATCGCCGGGCCTGATGCGATAGACGACCAGGCCGAAAAGGCCGCCGTAGAGACCGAGGACGATGCACATCGCGACGAAGATGAGGAGGCCGGTGATGTATGGCAGCCCGCCGTAGTGCGACATCACCCGCACCACCCACGGGACCATGATCAGCCACGCCGTGAACTGAGAGATCCAGCCGAGGAGAAATGCATCGCGAGCCCGTGTCGCGCGCGCGAGGATGATGAAGAGCGGAATGGGCGCGATGAAAATCAACCAGCCCATTGCGGCATTGGGAAAGGCCAGCGCGAACAAGACGCCCGAGATGATTGCGAGAAGAAAGCGCATTCGTTACGAGGTCTCGCGGTTGCGTGGTCTCGGAGTGCAGTACTGCGAGACTGCGCAACTTCGAGACCTCGAGACTACTTCTTGAACAAGGCGTCGAACGCTTTGCGCGCGTCGTCCGGCGTCTGCGGCTGCCGTGCCTTGTCGGCGGCGAGATCCTTGGTCACTTTAGGTTTGAAAAAGGTGCATGTATTGCGCGCGTGTTTGTTTGCGACGCGCGCCGGGATGTTCTCCCGGCATTCCCACGTCGTGGTGGTGTCGAAAAAGCGGCAATTCCCGCAGGTGTGGAGATCGGCGCCGCATTTCACACAGGTCTCTTCGAAGGTGGGGTCTTCCAGGCCGATACGCTGCGTACCGCAGCGATTGCATTTGAACACCTCCGGCCCAAACCCGCCCGCCGTCCGCCCGCGGGGCGCGCCCTCGATGCGCTGTTGCCGCTGCTCCGGCCGCGGCGTCTGCGGACGATCGCCGCCGCCCGAATGCGAGCTGTATCCTCCACCGTCCTGATATCCCTTATGTTTGTATTTGCGGTCGCCCACGTTCACCTCACCAGCACGAAATAGATCGCCCCAACGATCAGAATCATCGCGACCACGAACAGAATCAGCCGGATCGCTATTTGCGCCATCTTCAGGAGCACCCAGATGACGAGGATGACAACGAGAATCCCGATGAGCTCCTGGAGGCTGGGCATGTCGGGGGTAAAGCTAGTGTAGCAGGGTTCTCAGAGAATCAAACGCACCGGCTGCTCCAGGTATTGCCTGAGCGTTTTCAGGTACTCCGCCCCCGCCGCGCCGTCGACCACGCGGTGATCGCAAGACATCGTAATCTTCATGCGATCGCGGACCACGATCTGCTTTTCGATCACGACAGCCTGCGAGCTGGCCGCGCCGATGGCGAGAATGGCGACATTGGGCGGATTGATGATGGCCGTGAACTCCTCGATTCCCCAGGCGCCGAGGTTCGAGATGGTGAATGTGGAGCCCTGGTACTCCTCCGGGCGCAGTTTGCGATTCTTCGCTTTATCGGCGAGCGCGCGAACATCGTTGGCAATGTCCGCCAGCGATTTCTGATCTGCGTTTCGGACGACGGGTGTGATCAGGCCCTCCGGAGTCGACACCGCGACTCCGATGTGGATCTCGCCGTGTTGCGTGATGGCGTCATCGCCCCAGCTGGCGTTGACGTAGGGATGATGGCGCAGCGCCAGCGCGGCCGCGCGGATGACAAAATCATTCACACTAATCTTTACGCTTTCGATCTCGTTGAGCTGCTGGCGCAGCGACAGAAGATTCGTGACGTCGTAGTCGGCGGTCAGATAGAAATGCGGAATCGGACCGGTCGACTCTGCCAGGCGCTTCGCGATCGTGCGGCGCATTGCGGAGAGCGGGATCTGCTGGGTTTGGAGTGGTGGAGCCCCGCTGACCTCAGCGGGCTTGCGCGCCGCCGGGGTCGGCGGCGCCCCACCTACGCCCTTGACATCCTTCGCGATGATGCGGCCCTGCGGCCCGCTGCCCTGGATCGCGTCGAGGCTGACACCCATCTCGCGCGCCATCTTGCGCGCGAGAGGCGATGATCGACGTTTGCCGCCATCTACCACGCGTAGAGGCGTCGATCGATCGATTCGGGGGCCTTTCATCTCGATCGCTTCGGCGTATTCGCCGGTGGTGTGCTTGACGGAGTCCTTTCTATCGGTAGCCCGCCTCTGTGTGGCGGCGGCCGCCTCGGCCGCTGCCGGGCGGGCGGGGGCGCCCGCCCCCACACTCTCTCCCGGCGCCGCGATGACCGCCAACCGCCCCCCCACCGGCACGACTTGCCCTTCCTGCGCTTCGACCTGACCGATCGTGCCGTCCTGCTCGGCCTCGAGATCGAGATTGACCTTGTCGGTCTCGATCTCGAGAAGCGGCTCGCCTTTCTTGACCGCGTCGCCCGCCTTCTTGTACCAGCGGACGACTTTGCCTTCGGTCATGGCGTCGCCCATCTTGGGCATGATGATCTCAGCCATTCGCGTAGAGCACTTTCTTCACCGCCGCGATCACCTGCTCCTCGTGTGGCGTCGCCAGTAATTCCAGGTTGCGCGCGTAGGGCATCGGCACATCTTCGCCGGTCACGCGTTCGACCGGGGCGTCGAGCTCGTCGAAATTATGCTCGGTGATGCTGGCCGCGATTTCTGCCGCCGCGCCGAATGGCTTCCACTGCTCCTGCACCACCACACAGCGATGCGTCTGCGACACCGACTCGTAGGCCGGCTCGAGATCGAGCGGCCGCAGCGTGCGCAGATCGATCACTTCGCATTCGATGTCTTCATCTTTCGACAAACGTTCGGCTGCCGTCAGCGAAACCTGCAGCATTCGGCTGTACGAAACGATGGTGACGTCGTTTCCCTCGCGCGCCACGCGTGCCTGGCCGAACGGCACAGTGAAGTCGGCATCATCGGGAACCTCGCCCTTCATGCCGTAGAGCGCGGCGCTTTCGAGAAAGATGACCGGATCACGGCCGCGGATCGCGGTCTTGAGCATTCCCTTGGCGTCGGCGGGAGTCGCAGGCGCGGCCACGTGAATGCCCGGAAAATGCCCATAGAACGATTCGAACGACTGCGAATGCTGCGCGGAGAGCTGGACCCCAGCGCCCTGCGGTCCGCGAATCACGAGCGGGACATCGACTTGACCGCCGGAGAAGTAGCGGACCTTGGCGGCGTGATTGAGAATTTGATCGGCGGCGACGATCGAAAAGTTCATCGTCATCATCTCGACGATCGGACGCAGGCCGACCATCGCCATCCCCACCGCCGTCCCCGCCATGCCTGCTTCGGCGATAGGAGTATCGACCACGCGTTTCGGTCCGTACTTTTTCAACATGCCGGCGGTGATGCGGAACGTGCCCTCGTACACGCCGATGTCTTCGCCCATGATCAGGACGTTGGGATCGCGGTCCATCTCCTCCATCATGGCGTCACGGATCGCGTCGCGGTAACTCTTCTCAGCCATCCCCTCACCCGGTCCCGCTCCGCGGGACCACCCTCTCCCCGCTTCGCGGGGCGAGGGGCTCTCGCAACGAGTTCCTTCGCCTCATGCTCATCCTCTTCACTCCGCGACCACATCGCGATACAGCTCCTCCGGCTGTGGCGCGGGACTTTCTTCGGCGAACTGCAAGGCTTTCGCGACCCGCTCGGCGGCTTCGTCCTCGAATTTCTTCACGTCGTCGTCGCCGAGCCCGCACATTTCGCCGAGACGTTTGCGCAGGATGACGATCGGATCGCGGTGGCGATGCTCTTCGACCTCATCCTTCGATCGATACGGCTGGAGGATGTCGGCTGCGCCGTGACCGGAGAAGCGATAGGTCATCGCTTCGATGCATGCCGGTTTTCCGGTTTCGCGCGCCTGACGCACGACGCGGTCGGCCACGCCGCGAACGCCGAAGACGTCCTGGCCGTCCACCTTCTCGGACGGAATGTTGTAGGCGCGAACGCGGGCGGAGAGATCGGTGAGCGCGGAATGGCGCTCGACCGAAGTGCCCATGGCGTAGCCGTTGTTCTCGATGATGAAGACGATCGGACACATCCCGTCGCGCCCCCACAGTCCGGCCATGTTCATCGCTTCGTGGAACGATCCGATGTTCATGGCACCGTCGCCGAAGTAGCAGAGCACAACCCGATCGGTTCCCTGATAACGCAGTCCATAGGCCGACCCCACCGCCAGCGTGACATGTCCGCCGACGATCCCGTAGCCGCCGTAGAAGCCGTGCTCGACGTCGAACAGATGCATCGAGCCCCCCTTCCCTTTCGACACGCCGGTGGCTTTGCCGAAGAGCTCCGCCATCACTTTTGCGGGATCGCTGCCGAGGGTCAGGGCGTGGGCGTGGTCGCGATAGCCGGAGAAGACGATGTCGTCCTTTCGGATCGCGCTGATGATGCCGGTGGCGACCGCTTCCTGTCCGATATAGACGTGCAGATACCCGCCGATTTTGCCGCGACGGAATTCGCGCTCGGTGGCTTCCTCGAATTTGCGGATGAAAATCATCTGCCGGAGGATGTCGGTCCATTCCGGGACACAAGCTGCGTCTGCAACGGCGGCCGCGGATTCCGCTTTCTGTTTGGCCATCGGTGGACGGCATTTAAGCAAAAAGCGTGCGTCGCGTCACGTTGCGTCGAGATCCGTCCGTTTGAGGATGAAAACGAGCGCTACCGCCGCCAAGACCGCTCCGTTCACCGCCAGGGCGATCGAAATCGACCATCGCTGCGCCACATAGCCTGCCACCAGGTTGCCGAGCGGCATCCCGCCGCGAAATGCGAGCATGAAAATTGACATCACGCGCCCGCGCATGGCATCGGTGACCATCAGCTGTACCAGTGAGCTGTACAGCGATACGACGCCCACGATGCACGCGCCGGCAACGAAGGCGATGATCACGCTGCTGACCAGGTTTCGCGACAGACCGAAAACGCCGAGGCAGAACGCGAACAGAAGCTGCATCAGCAGCGCGGTCTTCCCTTTCTTCGCGGCGTAGCTGCTCGACGCCACGAAGACCGCCCCGATTACGGAACCGACACCGTAGTCCGCTTGAAAGAGGGACAGTCCCTGCGCGCCGAGTCCGAACGTCTTCTTGGCCACGACGGGAAGCATCGTGAAGAGCGGCATGCCCAGGAAGGTGCCGGCGAAGGCGAGGAACGTGAGGGTCAGCAGCGAGCGGCGCGTGATGACGAAGCGAAATCCTTCCTTCATCTCCTCGAAGATTCCGGTCTCGCGCTCGCGTTCGTGAACCGCGGGAATCGAGATGACCGCGTAGGCAGCGATCACCGCCACGAAAGAGAGACCGTTGATCGTGAAGCATGCCGCCGGACCCCACAGTCCGAACACGATGCCGCCGAGGGCAGGGCCGATCACGCGCGCGAGGTTGAACTGCATGGAGTTCATCGCCACCGCGTTGGGGACATCTTCGCGGCGCACCAGCAGCGGCAGCAGCGAGGCATACGCCGGTCCGCTGAACGATTGAACGCTGCCGGTGAGGAATGACAGGACGAAGATGTGCCAGACCTGGATCTGGTGGGTGAAGATCAGGAGCGCCAGGATCAGCGCGAACGACATCTGCAGGTACTGCGACAACAGCATGATTTTTTTTCGCTCGACGCGATCGGCGATCACGCCGCCGAAGAGCGAAAACAGCAGCATCGGGCCGGTTGAGAGAAATCCGTCGACGCCGAGGAGGAAGGCGGAGTTGGTCATCGAATAGACCAGCCATGCCTGCGCGAAGGTCTGCATGAACGTGCCGGTCGTCGACGTGAACGCGCCGAACCACAGGAGGCGGAAATCGCGATAGTGGAGCGCGCTGAAAGTGCGGCGTAACCGGCTTGGCTCCGCGCGTGCCTCAGCTTCGAGGGATTCTTCCTCCGGAAGCGAGACACTCATCGCGCGATCTTCAGCCTCACCGTGGTCGCGTGCGTGTGGGCGTGGCAGATGGCGACCGCCAGCGCGTCGGAGGCGTCCGCCGACATCACCTGCTGCGCACATCCGCTGATCAGGATGCGGACCATCTTCGCCACCTGCTGTTTCTCGGCCGCGCCGTAGCCGACCACCGCGCTCTTCACCGATCGCGGCGAATATTCGAACAGCGGAACATTCGCCGAACGCGCCGCCAGCAGAATGACTCCGCGCGCGTGCGCGAGTTGAATCAGGCTCTTCATGTTCTGTCCCGCGAAGGGAGTCTCCACCGCCACCGCGGCCGGCGTTGTGCGCGCGATCACCGACAGGAGACCGTCGTGGATTTGCTGGAGTCGATCGGCGAGCTCGGCGCGGCGCGGAGTGTTGATCGAGCCCAGTTCTACCAGCACGAGGCGCCCGCGATCGGCATCGATGACCCCGAAGCCGGTGGTGATCGAGCCTGGGTCGATACCGAGGATGCGCACCCTTGAATTATGAAGGCAGAAGGCAGAAGGCAGAAGGATGAATTCATCCATCATCCTTCATCCTTCTGCCTTCTGCCTTCTGCCTTCTGCCTTCTGCCGTCATCACCTCGAACCTCTTTTGGCTTCCAAAACCTGACCTCGTAGATCTCCCTCCCCTGCGCCCGGTACTTCGTCTCGTAATTCGTCCGCGGCGGATCGCCGGGCGCGGGGATGCGGATCTCAACACTGAAGAATTGTTCGATCAGCGGCTTGGCAGCTTCGAAGTATTCGCGATGGTCCGTCACGTAAATCCCCGAGCCGCCGTCGACCAGCGCGCGCCGCATCTCCGCAAGCGCCTCGGCGCGAATGATGCGCCGCTTCTGCTCGCGCTTGCGCGGCCACGGATCAGGAAAATAGATGTGCAGTTCTGATACTGAATGATCGCGAAACATTTTCTGCAGGACAAGAAACGCGTCGTGATTGATGACGCGCACGTTGCGCAAGCCGCGCTTCTCCACGCGCTCGCGGATGACGCGGTAGTAATGCAGCGACTTTTCGATGCCGATGAAGTTGACGTCCGGCTGCTCCATCGCCGACGCGATGAGGAAGCGCCCCTTCCCCGATCCGATCTCCACCACCACCCGATTGCGATTCCCGAACACCTGCTCGAAATCGAGGAGCACGAACCCGGTCTCGCGCGGATTGATGATCACGCTCATTTGCCAAGGTCCTCGGCCAGCCGCACGTAGGCGTCGTAGCGCGCGGGATTGATCTCGCCGCTTTCGACGCGGCGCTTGACCTCGCAATCGGGCTCGTGCAGATGCGAACAATCGTTGAAGCGGCACCACTCGGCAGCTTCCTGAAATTCCGGAAACGATTCGCGCAGCGACTGCGGAGTCAGATCCCACAAGCCGAATTCGCGAATCCCCGGCGTATCGATGACGTAGGTATCGTCGCCGAGGTCGAAGAGGGTCGAGGAAGTGGTGACGTGGCGGCCGGTGCCCTTCTTGTGCACGTCGGCGGTCGCGAGGCTGAGGGTCGCGTCGAGCGCGTTCAGGATCGACGACTTCCCCACCCCGCTGTGCCCGACCAGCGCCGATGTCTTTCCAGCGAGAAACGCACCCAGCGCATCGATGCCCTCGCCTGTTTTTGTCGAACAGGCCACCACCGGAATGGGCAGGTCCTGGTAGACACGCAGCGGATCGAGGGCGGCCTGGCGATCGGCAGCCAGATCGATTTTGTTGACGCAGATCGCCGGCTGCGCCCCGCCGCGTTGCGCCGCGATCAGAAATCGATCGATGAGTCGTAGCCGGAGGGGCGGATTCTTGACCGAGACGACGTTGACGACCAGATCGATATTGGCGGCGATGAGGCGCTCGACGCGGGGATTCATCGGATCGGGCCGCGACAGCACCGTGCGTCGCGGAAGGATCTCTTTGAGCCGCCAAAGTGACGCTTCGATCGGCTCGGCGGTCACGCGATCGCCCACCGCCAGCGCGCTGCGTTGTCGCTTCGCGATCTCGGACGGAATGACGCAATCGATCTCCCGCCCCTCGAAGAAGAGCCGGCATCGCCCGCTGGATACTGCGATCACGATCGCATCATTGCCCGGCACTTCGCCAGTGTAGAATGTCGCGTCCAATTTTTTCCGATGAAACCGACAGTCCTTGTCATCGACGACAACGAGGCGACGCGAACGCTGATCATGGCGGTGCTGCAACGCGAATTCGCGATCGAGACCGCCACCGACGGCCGCGAGGCCATCGAGAAGCTGCGGACAAATCAGTACGCCGCGATCCTTCTCGACCTTCGGATGCCGCTACAGGACGGATTCGGCGTGCTGGATTTTCTGAAGGCCAATAGCCCTGAACGACTGCGCACGGTTCTGGTGGTCACCGCCCTGCTGACGAAGCGCGAAATCGAACGCGCCGAATCCTTCGGCGTCTGCGGCATCATCGCCAAACCCTTCGACGTCGAGGACCTGCTCAACGCCGTCAAGCAGTGCGTGGGCGACACCGACGGCGGAAGGCTCGGCGGAGTTTTCTGTTCGCCGGTGATCCTGCTGATCGCGGATCTTCTACGGCAATTTCAGCCACGCTAGGAACGGGCCGCCGGCAATCATTGCCGATATGGCCATCGCCTCGAACGGACTGCGGCTCTTGATCTCCGCACACGCCACCACCAGCGCCGCCAGCTCCTCAGTATCGAAGGGCTTGTTGACGACGCCGTGGATCCTTCGGGGGTCGAGCTTGCGCAACAGCGCGCGATCGGCACCGGTGATGACGAGCACGACCGGAGATGAAATTGCCGATCCGAGGTTCTCGATGACGCCGAAGCCGTCGACATTCGGCATCAAAAGATCGAGCAGCACCACTGAGTAGCTGTTTTCCCTGAGCAGAACGAGCGCTTCGGCCCCGTCGGTGGCCTCGTCGACGATCAAATCGCGGCGGCGCAACACGGAGCCGAGGAGCTCGCGGATCGTCGCGTCGTCGTCGACGATCAGGACGCGCGTAGCGGACGGGACGCTCATCATTACTCCACACCTTCGCGAAACGGCACCAGCGGATCGAAATCGACCGGGATGTCCTTCTGCGAGTCGAGCGCAGCGTGCAGGTCGCTCGGCATCTTGTCGTAGCGCGCGAACCACGCTTCGGCGCGCGCGCGATCGCCGGTCGCTTCGGTCTCCAGCAGTTCTTTTGCCAGCGCCGCGAAGGCCTCCGGCATCTTGCCGTAATCCACGACGTAGCGGCCGCTGCTGTCGCGCGCAATCGCGCCGCGTTCCGACAGAAAATTGAATTCCATCATCTCGGCGCGACCGTGAGCCTCGGCAGTTCCGAAGCGCACCGTGCGGAAAATGCCGGCGACGTAGGACGCGTAGCATTCATCCAGCCGCTCCTTCGGAAACGCGCCGCGATCGACCAGCCACTTCAGGCCAAACATTCCGGTGACATCAGCCTTCGCTTCCTCCAGGCCCGAGAACGCCGGTCCGATGGCCTCGCGAATGTCAATATGTTGACCATTTTGGCGCGCGAAGGCCGGACCGAGGCCGTGGGAAATCTCGTGCATCATGACGATGGTCAGATAGCCGTCGGCGGTTGCCTGCACGGCCTGATCGGATGGCATCATCCGCTTGGCCAGAGGCAGAATGATGTAGTCGACGCGGGCATCCATGTAGTTCTTGAAGAAAATTTTCTTGCTCCCGACTCTTTCGTGGATGCGCGGATCGTTGGGCAGGTTGTCGGCGACGGCCTGATAGCCGTGGCGCAAGTCGCCGGCGCGAAACGGCGTATCCATCACCTCCATCGGCGTCTGGTGGCCCTTCTTCGATGGCCGATCCTCGGCCGCCAGCGGCAGCGCATCCTGGATATCGGGAACGTATTTCTGGAAAACGGCGAGCTTGCGGCTCTCCTCTTCATTGCGGATGAGGACCGCTGCGCCATACGAAGTCTTTACGCCTAACAGGTCATCGAGGTACGTTTCGTAAGGCGCGAAGATGATGTCGAACTTCGGATCCTTCAGCTTCACCCATGCCAGATCGCTGGGATAGTAGTCATCGTCGAGCAGGGCCTTCGCACGCATGCGGAGAAATTCAGCGAACGGCTTGTCATCGCTCGACTCGGCGGCGTTGCGGAGATGTCGCGCCGCCGGCTCCAGCCATTGGCGATACTTCACGTGATATGGCGTCGTATTGAAATTCGCGTCGACAACGGTGTGCTCGTCGTAGATCCGCTTTTTTTCCGCCGGATGCGCCTTGACGTACGCCTCGATCGCATCGCGAGTGAGGGTGTGGGCGTAGAGTGCGCGTCCGGGCGGCATCGGCGTCGTCCCGATGAAGGGTTTGTTTTCGTCGACCTGGTCGTACCGGCTGCCATTGATCCACAGGAGTCGCTTCAGCGGACCCGTGGCAGTTTTGTAGATGGGGATGTCTTCGGGGCTGTTTTGTCGCCAGTAAATGTTCTCGAGATCGCGGCATGCCGCGATCAGCTCTTTGATGACGCGCTGTTCGCGGGCGTTGAAGGGCTCGAACGTGAACGGCATTTCCACCGGTTTGTATCGCGCCAGGCGTTGTTCCACGTTCATGGTGAGAGCAAACAGCGCCAGGGCGTGAAACATGGCGCGCGATTGTACATGCGTCATCCTTCGCCGTCTGCGCGGCTCAGGATGACGAGCGCGCCGCCAGCACCGCTTCGAACTCTTCCGCCGGCAGCGGGCGGCTGCACAGGAATCCCTGGATCGTTTCGCAATGCTCGCGCCGCAGGAAAGCGAGCTGATCCTCGGTCTCCACGCCTTCCGCGACCACGCGCAGCTTCAGCGCGCGCGCCATGGAGATGACCGCCGAGACGATGGCGCCATCGTTCGAGCCCTGCGAGAGATCGCGCACAAATGTCTGATCGATCTTCACGGTGTCGATTGGAAATTCCTTGAGGTAGGCCAGCGATGAGTATCCCGTCCCGAAGTCATCGATGGAGATGCGAACGCCCATCTCTTTCAGCCGCTTCATGATTTCGAGCGACAGCTTGGCGTTGTGCATGGCGGTGGTTTCGGTGATCTCGATGTCGAGCGACGCCGCGGGCAGGCTGGTCTCATCGAGGATGCGCTCGATCATCATGGTCAGATCGCTCTGCTGGAACTGCCGCGCGGAAAGATTCACGGCCACGTGCAGCTCCTGGTGGCCGGCACGGTGCCACGTTCGCATCTGCGCGCAGGCGGTGCGCAGGACCCACTCGCCGATCGGAAGAATGAGGCCGGTCTCCTCCGCGACCGGAATGAAATCATCCGGCGACATCAACCCGAACTCCGGGCTCAGCCATCGAATCAGGGCCTCGGCTCCCACCACGCGGCGCGTGCCGACCTCGATCATGGGCTGATAGTGGATGACGAATTCTTTGCGATCGAAGGCGTGATGCAGGCTGCGCTCGAGCGACAGCCGGGCCGTTTTTTCTTCCACGATGGCCTGGGTCGCGAACTGGTAATTGTTGCGGCCGAGCTCCTTGGCGCGATACATGGCGCGATCGGCATTCTTCAGAAGGGTCTCGGCGTCGGTTCCGTCGTCCGGAAAGATCGAGATGCCGATGCTGGTCGTCACGAACAATTCGTGCCCGTCCACCTCGATCGGCCGCGAAATGCTCTCCAGCACTTTTTGCGCGACCGTCACCGCGCTGCGCGTATCCGCGATGTCGGAGATCAGGATGGTGAACTCGTCGCCGCCCATGCGCGCGACCGTGTCCTCCCCCCGCACGCAACTCACCAACCGCTCTGCCGCCGCCTGCAACAGTCCGTCGCCGACAGTGTGGCCCAAGGTGTCGTTGACGAGCTTGAAGTGGTCGAGATCGAGGAACATCACCGCCACCGCCCGCCGCGCCCGGCGCGCATGCGCCAGCGCCACGCTGATGCGATCGCGAAACAGGAGTCGATTGGGCAGGCCGGTCAGCACGTCGTGGTAGGCCTGATACTCGACCTGCTCCTGAGCGGCCTTCCGCTCCGAGATGTCGATGATGGTTCCTTCGATGATGGCACCGTCGGCGGAATCGAGCATGGTCATGTTCTCGAGCACCCACACCGGCGATCCGTCGCGCTTCTTCAGGCGCAACTCCACGTTGGAGAGAGTCCGTTGCTCGCGCAACTGCGTCATGACCCGCTGGCGATCGGCGCGATTGAAGTAGAGGCTGTACGACGACTGCGTCAGCAGTTCTTCGCGTTCATAGCCGAAGATGTGGGCCAGCGAATCGTTGACTTCGAGAATGCGGCCGTCGACCGTCGATCGAAAAACGCCGGCGAGGTTGCGCTCGAACAAAAGGCGGTATCGCTCTTCGTTGTCGCGCAGGCGCTCCTCACTCAGGCGGCGCTCGGTGACATCGACCGCGATGACCAGTCGCGCGCGGCGTCCGCCCGACACGAATTCGAATGACGTGATCTCAGCGTCGAAAACCGACCTATCTTTCTTGCGATGACGAAAGATGCGGTTGCGGTCGCGATCGTGCAGCGTCGCCAGGGTCTTCATCATGGTCGGGATCTCTTCCGGCGGCCGGATGTCGGCGATGGTCAACTGCAGAAATTCGTCCTTGGAAAATCCGTAGTGGCGCACGGCCGCTTCGTTGACGGCGATGAATCGAAGCGTCGCGAAGTCGTAGACCCACATCGGCAGGGGATTGCCTTCGAAAAGCGTGCGGTAGCGATGCTCGCTCTCCCGCAAGGCCTGCTCGCTGCGCCGTCGCTCCGTGACGTCGCTGGCGACGTAGACGACGCCCAGCGGCGCGCCGTCGGCACCGCGCACAAACGACGATGATGCCGCGACATCGACGGTCACGCCCGATGCTGTCCGCCACTTCATCTGCAGATCGAGCGTGCCGCCGCTGCGGAGGAGCTGCCCGGTGCTGATCGTCTCCTGCGGGTCGATGATGACGCGAATCGGCTTTCCGACCAGATCAGTTTCGGCGTAGCCGAGGATCGAAAGCGCGGCCTGGTTGGCGACGCGGATTTTTCCCTCCAGGTTGATGACGATGACCGCGCTCTTCATGGTCGCGAGAATCTGCGAGGCCGCGTACTCCGGCGTCAGATCGACGAGGTGGTATCGCCAGATCGAATTCGCCGAAAACGCCACGAAGCCGAGGATTGCCAGAAAACCGAAGGGACGAATTCCGACGCCGACGGTGGGGAGGAAATCGATCAGCGCCAGCGATGCGATCGCGAATGCCACGACCATCGCGCGCGCGCCATCGCGCGAGGCGCCCTCCAGCTCGCGCGACGCGCGCCAGATCAGATAGACGCCCCCCGCCAGCATGGCCGTGCACACGACGATCCAGGAAAGATTGATGAGCGCACCGCGAAGGTAGTAACCCCACGGGTAATGGCGAACGCCGCGCACGAACAAATTCGTCGAAACAGCGAGAACGGCGATGGTGGCGCAGAACAGCCAACCGAGCACCACCGCCGCCCGGAATTGGCGGCGACGGCCCACGAACACGACGCTGAAATGAAAAATCGCGGCCGGGATGAAATCGGAGAAAAAGGAGCCGAGACGCGCCCATTCCAGGGCGCGATCAGGATCGCGGCTCTCGTACAGCGCTGAAAAGCATCCCAGCCATCCTGCGGCGCCGATAGTGATCGCAAGAAACAGCATGCTGAGCAGCGATCCACGTCCTCGGAACACCACCGCGATGCCGAGAACGAGAATCGCCGCAGCAGTTAACAGCGTGGCTAAAGCTAGACTGTTCGGACCGATACGCCAGTGTACCCCGCCCTGCCCCCCGGTTGGGACGTAAGGATGTTGGGATGTAGGGCGCCCACCTTACGTTCTAACATCCCAACGTCCCAACCGGGAGGGCGGCGGCTCAGTAATCCCGCTTCTTGAAGTAGCTGTCGCGCTTTGCGCCGGAGGGCTGTGGCGTCACCTTCAGCGTCGGCTCGTCGTCTTCGTCAATCTGTTTGGGTGCGTTGGAGTAGAAATCTTCGCTCGGATCGACGGTCTCGTTCTGACTGCCGTAGCTTTGCGGATCATTTTTTTGGTCTGACATGCCCACCCAAGCTGCAACAGCCCTACCAACCGCGGACCGGGCGCCACTGATCGACCACCTTTCCGCGATCGAGCACGTGGTAGATGTCGTACATGGCGGCGGTCAGGCAGGAGTGATTGGGCAGGATGCGCAGTTGGGTGCCGATAGGCGGCGGATCGGCCGCCCGCAATTTGCCATGCTCCTGGGAAAGCGTCACGAGCTTGATCGGAAGCGGGCGCAGATCAAGATCGCACACAATGCCAAAACCAAATTTCGTATCAATATGATCGGGGCCGAGGTCTTTGGAGAGCGCGAGGGCCCCGGCGTCGATGATCGCTTCGCGGCGTTGGGGATACGATCCGACCACTGTGGCCAGCACGGACACGGCGCACTCTTGGCGGCGACACGATCCGATGGTCGCCTGAAACGCATCGTAGAACACGTAGTTGCCGGGGCGGACTTCGTCGGCGTCTTCGAATCGATCGACGACCGATGCCGTCGGCGTCGATCCGACGCTGCGTGTAGCGGCGGGCTTCAGCCCGCCCAGGCGATCACGAAACTTCGTCAATGCCGATGTTTCTTCGTACGCCACGCGGCGAATCTCCTCGACATTGCGCGCATGATACGAATGACCGGCGTGCGTCAGCAGTCCTCGAAAACGAACCGACGGCGATCGCGTCATGGCCATGGCCAGTCGCACGCTGTCGGGATTTTCCGGATCGACCCCCGCGCGGTGATACCCGCAATCGACCTTCAGAAAGACATCAAAAACCTGTCCAAAGCTCTCTATCGCCCGTAGAGCGCGCTCGCTATCGATGAGGACGTTGAAGCGCTCGATTTTCTTTGCCAGCGCTGCCGCGCGATCGAGTTTTTCCGGTGCGATGGGCACGGCATAGGTGATGTCCCCAAACCCCGCCGCCGCGAAGAATTCTCCCTCGGCCAGCGTCGAAACCGTGATCGGACCGGGCGCCCCGCCATGCTGCATGCGGCCGATCTCGATGGTCTTGTGCGTCTTGACGTGCGGCCGGAATAGAACGCCCGATGCCACCGCCTTCTCACGCATGCGGGTGCAGTTTTGCTCGACAATATTGCGGTCGACCAGAAACGCCGGCGTTCTCAGATGCGCAAGATCATTCATATCGACATGGACGCATTCTACGCGTCGGTCGAACAGCGCGATCAGCCCGAACTTCGTGGTAAGCCTGTGATCGTGGGTTGGCCGGGGGAGCGCAGCGTCGTGTGCGCGGCATCGTACGAAGCGCGAAAGTTTGGCGTCCACTCCGCCATGCCGTCCTCGCGCGCGAAGCGCCTCTGTCCGGACGGGGTCTTCATTGCGCCGAATTTCGAAAAATACGGCGCCGTGTCCAAGCACATCCGCGCCATCTTCGAGCGGCACACGCCCCTGGTGGAGCCGCTCTCGCTCGATGAGGCCTACCTCGACGTCACCCAGGAGCTGACCGGCATTCCGACTGCGACCGAGACGGCGGAGGCGATCCGCCGTGAAATCCGGACTGAAACGCAGCTGACCGCATCCGCCGGCGTCGCGCCTAACAAGTTCCTCGCGAAGATCGCGTCGGACTGGCGAAAGCCCGACGGGCTGTTTGTCATCCGCCCGGAGCAAATCGAAGGGTTTCTGGTCGGCCTGCCGGTGCGAAAAATCCCCGGCGTCGGCAAGGTCACCGAAAAAGTCATGGTCGACATGGGCGTCGCAACCGTCGGCGACCTGCAGCGATTTTCAGAGCAGCAACTGACAGACCGATTCGGCAAATGGGGAACGCGCTTGTGGGAGCTGGCGCGCGGGATCGACGAAAGTCCGGTGGAACCGTCGCGAAAGCGGAAGTCGTATTCGAGCGAGAGCACGTTCCCGCACGACATCACGATCGAGGAAGTCGCCGATTACATCCGCAATGAAGCGCATTCGCTGTGGGAGGCTCTGGCGCATCGCAAACTGGTGGGCCGGACGGTCACATTGAAATTGCGCACCGGGCGATTCGAGACCGCCACGCGCCGCCTCACTCCGGAAGTGCCGCCCGCCAGCGGCGACGACCTGGCGCGAATCGGTTGCGAGCTCCTGACGCGCTTCGAATTCCCGGCCGACCGCAAATTTCGTCTGGCGGGAATCGGCGTTTCGAATTTTGTCGATGAAGATGTGGAAGAGCCATCACTCACGCTCTTTGCGTGAAGGATCTCGCGAGACCCCTCGCCCCGCGAAGCGGGGAGAGGGTGGTCCCGCGGAGCGGGACCGGGTGAGGGGCGCTCTTCGCTACAATTCGCGCCCTATGACTTCACTGCAGCCCGTCACGGTCGCGCAATATGGAATCGGTCCCATCGGCGCGGAGATTGCGCGCCTGCTCCTCACCAAATCGTGGGTCAAGCTGGTGGCAGCGGTCGACATCGATCCGAACAAAGTCGGCAAAGACCTCGGCGACGTGATCGGACTCGGCCGCAAGGCCGGCGTCGCCGTCACACCGCTCCTCCAGACCAGGCCTGAAGTGGTCTGTCATTCCACCGGCTCGCGGCTGCGCGAGGTCTCGGCACAGCTCAAGAGTCTGCTGGAACGCGGCTGCCATGTCGTGTCGACGTGCGAAGAATTGTCGTTTCCGCTCGATCGCTCCATTCGCAACGAGCTGCAGCAAGTCGCCCGCTCGCACAACGTCACGCTCCTGGGCACCGGCGTCAATCCCGGATTCGTGATGGACAAGCTTCCTCTGACGCTCACGGGCGTCTGTCAGAGCATCGAATCGATCGACATCATCCGCATCCAGAACGCATCGACGCGGCGCGAGCCGCTGCAGCGGAAAGTTGGTGCCGGAATGACGACCGCCGAGTTTCGAGCGGCCGTCGACGCCGGAAAAATCAAGCACATGGGGTTGCGCGAATCCTTGATGATGGTCGGCAACGGTCTGGGCGTCGAGTTCGAGAAAGTGAGCGACGAGAAGATCGAGCCGATCGTCGCGCAGCGTGAAGTCGTCACGCAATATCTGAAAGTCGCCCCCGGCCAGGTTGCCGGCGTGCATCAGACCATCGAAGGCCGCGGAAAGATCAACGTGCGCCTCGAGCTGCGGATGTATGTCGGAGCCGAGGATGTGGCGGCCGACAAGGTGATCGTGCGCGGCGTGCCGAATCTCGAGATGGAAATCAAGGAAGGCGTCCATGGCGATCGCGCCACGGCCGCCATGGTCGTGAATTCGATTCCGCGCGTCATCAGCGCGCGCCCGGGCGTGCTGACCATGGACGACATTCCGATCAGTTTTCGTTAAGAGCGATACCGGACGTCGATCACCTTCCGCACGACGTCCTTGGCAAGGTTGGGCAGGTTTTGCACGCCGGTGAGGACGTCGTTGAAGGCCTGCGATTCGCCGCCGTGCTTGAAGCACTCGCCGCAGCGCGGAAGGTTAGTGAAGTCGCGGCGCTCGAATGCCGCCAGCATCTCGGCCATCCGCGGACTATCGATGATGTCGCGCAGTGACTGCTTCTTGAGGTCGCCGAGGATCTGCTCGCCATGCGCGTCATAGCAGCAGTGCGTGACGCGTCCGTCGGCGAAAACGACCACCCACGTGAAGAACGCACCCTGCACGCATCCGTAGAATTTGCCGTGCAGGTCGGTCTCCTCGTTGACGTCGAGCGCCTCGCAAGTCTTCTCGATCACGCGCGCATTCTTGAATTTGTCGAGATCGAAGAAGCGATTGAAATCGTCGACGGTTTCGTCGAGCGTCAGGCGCGATCGCATCTTCTGAATCTCGATGCGCATGCGGTGACCTTTGGCCTGACGCAGAAAGGCGCGCGTCAGCTCGACCAGCTTTTCGAAATCGCCGCCGGTGCGGAGGGTCGGATAGATCTGGGGATTGATCGAATCGACGCAGATGCGCAGCCGCTTCAGCGGCGAGGCCAGCAACTTCGCTCCCATCTCCTCGGAGAGCAGCAGACCGTTGGTGCTGACGCTCGCTTCGGGGAAGAGCCGGATGGCATCGTCGAGACGCGCATACAAGAGCGGCTCCCCCATCTCGTGCAGCCATTTGAGACGCAGCCCGGCGCCGTGGATTTCTTTCTCCGCCCGCTCGACCAGCCACCAGTCCATGTCCTCGTACGGACGGCGCAGCACCGGCAACGGACACATGCCGCAGCGCAGGTTGCACTTCGAGGTCAACTCCAGGCCGACTTTGATGCGTCGAGGCGAGAATTTCATGGTGTCGCGCTGAGCAAGCGTTTCATTATCGCGCCGTATTCCTGCCACGAGTAACGCCGGGCGCTTTCGGCGGCCGCGCGCTCCATCGACGGCCGGTCGCGAGTGGTGAAAAACTCGTCGACGGCCCTTGCCAGCGCGTCGGGATCCTCCGGCGGAACGAGGATGCCGTTGCGGCCGTCGATGATCTCCGGAAGCCCGCCCACCGCGGTCGCGATGACCGGTCGTGAAAAATGAAATGCGGTCAGCGCGACGCCGCTCTGGGCTTCGCTGCGATACGGGGCCAGGACGACGTCGGCGGCGGCGAAATAGCTCGCGATCTCGGAATCGGGGATGAAGCGGAGATCGAATCGGACCCTGGGCTGCTTCTCGTACGTCGCGTTCCACCATGGCTCGCCGGCGACGAGCAATGTGGCGTTCGATTGCAATTTGGTCCACGCCTCGAGCGCGACGTCGAGCCCTTTGAACGGACGGATATGACCGAAAAAGAGGGCGACGTTGCCGGTCAGGCCGAGGCGCTCACGGGCCTCCTGGCGCGAGGGGATTTCGCGGCCTAACTCGTGAACGGGCAGAAATGTTTCCACGACTTCCGCGCGTGTTCGCCGCCGCGCTTCCTCTGCTTCAGTTTTCGCGTGCACGACCAGGACGTCAGCGCGGCGAAACACGAGGTTGGCGAGAAAGCGTTTCCATGCTGCCGGCTCTTTTTCACCGATGTTGTGACACTGCAGGATCGCGCGCCGCGACATCATCAATCGATACGGAATGGCCCACACCCAGATCCACCAGACAAAAATGACGGCGTCGTATTCGCGCAACTTCCGCCGCGCGCGAAGCCAGGTCAGCGGATTGAGAATGTCGAGGATGAAATCGGCCTCCGCACGCGGGAGCGTCGGATCGATGTCGTCGCCGCCCGGATAAAACCGCTTCGGATATTGGCGCTTGAATGAAATGACATCGGCATCGAGCTCCTGCGCAAGTCGGGTGGTGCAGTAGGCGATGCCGGCGCGATAGGGATAGACCGGACCGACGATGGCGACGCGCTTCACGCCGCGGAGAGGAAATTCACGACAGTGGACGCAAAGTACGCCCCCCACGTCCGCGGATTGAAGACCAGCGAGGAGGAGAGGAAGCAGGAGTGCGTGCAGTGGCACTCCTTAGCCTTGATCGATGCGCGTTGTGCATCCGCCTCCGGCGAGAACCACAGCTGTCCGAAGTCGTAGCCGGTGTCGCGGACGTTGCCGACCGCATCGCGCAGCTCGCACATCCGCACTTCACCGCGCGCGTCGAGCACGCCCGAGATCATGCCGGCATAGCACGGCTGCACCTGCGTCTCCTGCTCCAGCACTGCCAGCTCGAGCTTGCGGGTGTAGACCTTGACGAATTTCAGGAAGCTGTCGTAGTGGTGGAAGGAGTTCCAGTACGCCTCCAGCTTGGGCAGCACCTCGCGATAGCGCTGCGTCGAGATGGGCTGAATGTTTTTGTCGGGCTGATCGCCGCGCAGCATCTCGAAGGAGTGAAACGAGATCTTCGGAAAATCGCGGCGCACGTTCTCGAAGATGGTGTCGAGATCGTCGACGTTGTAATTGCACAGGCATGTGTGCACGTTGACGGTCAGGTTCGGGGAGCGATCGCGGAGCGCGATCAGATGCGCGTACGTCTTTTTGGCCTTCTCGTAATTGCCCGGAACGCCCCGGATCCAGTCATGTTTCTCGCCGATGTGATCGATCGAGATGTTGACGACGATCTGCGTCGACGGACTCCGCTTCAGCGTCTCCTCGGTCGACCGCGCGATCAGATCGCTCGCGATCGCGCCGGTCGGAATCGTGATCTGCTTGACGTGATTCTGCGACGACAGCATGGCGCAGACTTCCGGCAGATCGCGGCGCAGAAAGGGCTCGCCGCCGCTCATCACCACAAACAGCAGATCGCCGAGCGACGAGAATGTCTTCTGGATTTCATCGAACGACAGCTCATGCTCCTTGTGCTTGCGGAGCTGCTCCCAGTTGAAGCAGGTGCGGCAGAATGAATTGCAGTCGTACGTGAGGCCGAGGATCATGTAGATCGGCTTCATGCCGCGGCGATCGACCAGGTAGCGCAGGTACTGAACTTTATCGGCGAATTTCACGTTTCGATCTGACCCGACAACACGGCGTTGTCGGCGTCTACTCCATCAGCATCGGTTGATATGGATAAAGTTTCGCGCGAAAGAGGCCGCCTTTCACCGCCGGATCCCCTTCCATGATGCCGCGTGCCTCATCGGCATTCTTCGCCCGAAAAACCATGATCGCGAATGTGTCATCGGTGGTGACCCTCGTCCGACCGCCGAACATCACCACACCCTTCTTCAGCAGATCGATTGAATACATCCAATGCTGCGCCGCCAGCGCTTTTTCGGCGTCGGTCGCGCCCTCGCGCAACATCGTGGGACGCGCAGGATGCAGCGTGTACATGAAGACATCACTCGGCGGTTTGGATGGATCGGCGACGAACATGCAGAAGTCCCCACAAAATGCCGAAATAGTACGTCAGATGGTGCAGCGCGAACGCGAATGGCAGCAGCGGCCAGTACGACTTCGGCAGCCGCGTGGTGCGGGCGCCCAGGAAGAGGGTGACCAGGTAGTACTTGAGCCAGAGGAGCGGGATGAAGATCGTCAATGTGCCCGCGATGAGGAACCAGTACACGCGACGGTCCCGAATTGGGCGTTGTCCCGTTTTGACGCGATAGCGCCATCGCTGCTTCAGGTAAGGACCGGGAAACGCGCGCCGGCGGTGATAGACCCGGACGCCGGAGTGATAGACGACCTCGCCGGTTTGCATCAGCTTTTCGACGAGGGCGGTGTCCTCGCCAATGTAGCCGACGGACTCATCAAATCCGGTGAACGCGTCGCGGCGGACAAAAAGGTTGACCAGGGCGATGTCGCTGGACTTCTTGATGACAAAAACGCCCCGCCGGTTCTCATGGCAGGCGATTCCGCTCCCTACATAAGGCGTCGCAAGAAGCGTTTCAGAGATCAATTCGGCGGTCGAGGAGTCTGCCGGAGCCGGATCCGGCCCGCCTAGACACACCACGTTTGGAAACTCTTTGAGATAAGCGCACGCGGTCGCGAGCCACAAGGGATCGGCCATGGCGTCATCATCGATGAACGCCAGAATCTCGCCCCGCGCCTCGGAAACCGCTCGATTTCTTCGAGTTGCAGGATTACGATTACCCTCGACAACGTTGCGTACGCCGGCCTTGGACAGCGCAGAGAGCGGAGCGGCCGATATCACGATCAGCTCGAACGGAAAATCCGTCTGCTGCGCAAGCACGGACCCAATCGCCCGCTCGGCATCACCGCCGAGTCGCTCGACGGGCATGATCACAGAAACCTTCACGGCATGAAGCTTATCGTTCAAATTCCCGCTTTCAATGAGGAAGCGACGATCGCGCAGACGCTGCGCGACATCCCGAAAAAGATCGAGGGCATCTCCTCGATCGAAACCCTGGTGATCGACGACGGCAGCACCGACAACACGGTTGACGTGGCCAGAAAGGCCGGCGCGACGCATGTGGTGCAGCTGAAGTCACATCGCGGTCTGTCTTCAGCGTTCGTCGCGGGCGTCGACGCGGCACTTCGGCTTGGCGCAAACATCGTCGTCAATACCGACGCCGATAATCAATACCAGGGCGCCGACATTGCGCGCCTGGTCGCGCCGATCGTCCGCGGAAGCGCGGAGGTCGTGATCGGCGATCGCGAAGTTTCGAAATCGCCGCACATGTCGCCTCTCAAGCGGATGCTGCAGCGCCTCGGATCGTGGACGGTCGGCCTGGCGTCAGGAATTCGCGTCGGCGACGCGACCAGCGGCTTCCGCGCGTTCTCGCGCGAAGCGGCGCTGCAGATCAACGTCTTCAATCCTTTCACGTACACGCTCGAAACCATCATCCAATCCGGCAACCGCAACCTCGGCGTCCAGTCGGTGACGGTCCGGACAAACCCGCCCTTGCGTCCATCGCGACTGTACCGCGGAATCGGAACGTACCTGCGCAAATCGATCGCGACTGTCTTTCGCATCTATACCATCTACAAGCCGCTCAAGACATTCTTTCTGTTCGGATCGCTTCTGATCCTTGCTGGCGTCGCGATTGGCGCGCGATTCCTCTGGTTCTATTTCCAGGGTGACCGCGCCGGTCACGTGCAGTCGTTGATCCTGGCGGCGGTATTTCTGATCGTCGGATTCCAGACCATGCTGATCGGACTGGTGGCCGACCTGATCTCGGTCAATCGACGCCTCAGCGAAGAAGTGCTCATCCGATTGAAGAGGATGCGATCGTCGGAGCGCGTGCAGGGCTCCTTCCGCAATCGACAGCAACGCCCGGTCGAGGATAAGAAGGAGCAGACGCAATGGGTCTGGCTGCTCGACGAAGACAAACTCGACGAGGCCAATGCCGAGTCTCCGCCGCCGCAGGGCCGCCGGCGTCGCCGCCGCCGCGGCGGCATGCTGCCCAATAAGTAGTGGGGTCAGGTCTGCACTTTGCCCTTTTTTCTACGGGATGGAGAAACCGCGGCCTAACACGTGCGGTACCATGTCGGCGTGCCGAACCCCTCTGAGCGCGAAAGTGATCTCTTCCTGTTGCTCGAGCTGGTCGTCATTACGCTTGCCGGATTGGTCTGCACCATCTTCTCGTTATTTCTAACCGGTGCTGGTCACGGCTGGTTTGCTCCAATTTTTGTTTCATGGATCGCTCTACCGGCGGGCCCGTTCGCTTCACTCGTGGCAAGATCTCGCGACTCGACGGGGGGAATGATCATTCTCGTATCCCTTCTGCTCTTGGGCATCGGTTGCGACGTCTTTCTTTTTGGACCGCTTGGCACCGATTCGGGAACTTCATCGCGGCACACGCCTGGGACGCCGTGCCGATCTGGATGACGGTGTGCCTGGTGACATGGGCAGGCTGGCAGGTCATTGCGCTCGCCGCGATCACCATGCGTATCTGGACTTTGGCGCGCGGTTAACGCCTACGAATGCACGGCGATGAAGCGCACCACGAGCTTGGCGGCCAGTTTCATGTCGCGGCCCGAGAATCGCGTGACGTCGGGGGCATCGATCGGATCGGAGTTGATCAGCAGCAGCGGAACGGCGAGGTCGGTCGACTTCGTGCCGCGCGCGTTCCACAGAATGACTCCGCGCAGGTTCGGAACTCTATGCGCGTTTTGAATCGCGCTCGCGCCGCCTAACACAAACGTGGGTAAGGCGCTTTTCTGATACCGGCGAACGACTTTGAAGCCATGATTGCGCAATACGTCACCGAGCCACGCCGGGCCGTCGAGCATGATCACCAGTGCTTCGGCACGCATCAGACGTTGAAGCGAAACAGGATCACGTCTCCGTCCTGCACGACGTACTCCTTCCCTTCGCTTCGCATCTTGCCCGCCGCCCGCGCCCCCTGTTCGCCTCCGGCGGCGACGTAATCGTCATACGCGATGGTCTCGGCACGGATGAAGCCGCGCTCGAAATCGCTGTGAATTTTTCCGGCGGCCTGCGGCGCGGTCGCCCCGCGGTGAATGGTCCAGGCCCGCGCTTCTTTCGGTCCGGCAGTGAAGAAGGTCTCCAGATCGAGGAGTTTGTAGGCCGCGTGCACGAGCGCTTCCAGTCCCGATTCCTTCACTCCCATGTGCTCGAGAAATTCGTGCCGCTCCTCGGCTGGAAGCCGCGCGATCTGCGCCTCCAGCTCGCCGCAGATCACGATCACTTCGCCCCCCTTTTCGGCCGAGATCCTGCGAACCTTTTTCACATGCTCGGTCTCTTTTCCGAGATCGGATTCCGCGACGTTGGCGACGTACAGCACCGGCTTGGCGGTCAGCAGGTTGAGATCCGATGAAAAGCCGATCGCGCGCAGCGGAGTCCCTTTCTCGACCGCCTCCGCCGCCCGCGTGAGCTCCTCCAGCTCGTGTTGCGCCTCCTTGCCGACGCGCGCCGTCTTTCCGACGCGCTCGATCCGCTTGTTGAGCGTCTCCAGATCGGCCAGCAGAAGCTCGGTCTCGATGATCTCGATGTCACGCGCCGGATCGATGGTGTGCTCGACGTGGACGACATTGGGATCTTCGAACGCCCGGACGACATGGAGGATGGCATCCGTTTCGCGAATGTTCGCCAGAAACTGGTTGCCCAGGCCCTCGCCTTTGGAGGCACCGCGAACGAGGCCGGCGATGTCGACGATTTTCACATCGGTGTAGACCTTCTCTTTGCTCTCCGCCAGCTCCGCGACTTTGTCGAGCCGGCGGTCGACCACCGGCACGATCCCGACGTTCGGCTCGATGGTGCAGAACGGATAATTCGCGCTCTGCGCACCGGCAGCCGTCAGCGCGTTGAAGATGGTCGACTTTCCGACATTCGGCAGCCCGACAATTCCGACACTCAGTCCCATTGCGGGCGCTTAGAACGAAGCGATGCGCCGCGCCATTTCTGCGGCGCCCCGCAAACCGACCATTTCGTCGGTGATGAGATCGATGGGCATCTCGCGCAACATCTCCTGGAAGCGCCCTTTGCGAAGGAACGCCTTCACGAATTTCCCGTCGGTGAAAAATCTGATGTTTTTGGCGGCGATGCCGCCGGCGAGATAGACGCCCCCGCGCGCCAGCACCCTCAACGCCATGTTCCCCGCTTCGGCGCCATAGACGTCGACGAACATCTCAAACGCCTGCAGTGCCATCGCATCGCCCGACTCGGCCAGCGACGCGACGCGGGCTGGATCGGCCGCCTTCCCGCTCAGAAACTCGTAAATGTTTTGGAGGCCCATGCCGGAGCAGACGCGCTCCCAGCTCACGTGTCCGTAACGTTTCAGAAGCGCTAGAAAAAGTTTTGTCTGGGCCTCGTCCTGCGGTCCGAAATCGGCGTGGCCGCCTTCCGATGGAACGACGTTCCACTGATCGCCGCTCCAGATGACGACCGCCTCGCCGAGCCCCGTGCCGGCGCCCAGGATCGCGATCGGCTCGCGCGCACTGCGTTTTCCTTCGTGCAGCGGCAGCGTGTCGCCCGGCCCGAGGAGAGGAACGCCGAGCGCGACGGCGTAGAAATCGTTGATGAGCGCGATTTCGCGGATGCCGAACGCTTTCGCGAGCGCAGGGGCATCCATCGTCCAGTGCAGATTCGTGACTTCGGCGCGACCTTCGAGCACCGGACCCGCGACGGCGAAGCAGGCCGCGTCGAGCGGACGTGTGCACTGCGTTAGAAATTGGGTCAGCAGGGCATCGAAGGTCTTGAAGGAGCGGCTTTCGAACCGCTGCTCGACGCCGACTTTTCCGTCCTCGACGCAACGCAGAAGGGCTTTTGTGCCGCCGATGTCGCCGGCGATGATGCGCATCGGCGGCGTAGTGTATTCCCCCATCAACCGAACATGCTCTCGTCGGCCGAGGTGCCGTACATCGCCGGGACCGGAATGTTCAGCAGACGCAAATAAACCGAAAGTTGTCCGCGATGATGTACGGAATGATTGAGCACGACCGTGCGAATCAAACCGATCATCGGAAAGGTAACGACCGGCTGACCGTTGCGCACGAATGAAAATCGATCCTTGAGCAGCGTCTCGTCGGACGTCGCCTGCAGCGCCGCCTTGAGCTGCGCCACGGAGTCATTCAACGCCGCGATGAGATCCTGACCGGCATTTGGAGACGGCCGAGGTCCGATGCCGCCGACTTCCTTGATCTTGGTTTTGAGACCGTTCACGCCGTTGAGCGGCACCGTCGCGACGTGCCAGGCCAACTGGCCGATCGACATCGATTTCTCGTGCGGTTTCCAGTCGAACCGGTCGGTGGGGACCCGGTCCAGCATCCGGGCGGTCGATTTTGCTTCTCTTTCCAGCTCATCGATGAGTGTTTCTGCCAGTCGCATCCATCAATCATATGATTCAGCACGCTGGTGTGACGATTCCGGATGCTGGAAAGAGCGCGCGCTGACCGATGGAATTGAGCGGCCTGCCTCCGTCGGTCATCGTCTACATCGTTGTCTCGATCCTCCCCGCGCTGGCGGCGTTTGGATTGCTGGCGCTCATCGCGCGGATTCGCGCGACGCATCTCTGGCTCGTGCCGGGATGGCTGGCGGCCGCCGCCATCGGACCGGTTCTGGCGGCCTTCTTCGGCGTTCGCCTCATCATCAACACCTTCAGCGATCTCGCCACCAGGGGCGGCGGTATCGGCGCGGTTTCAGCAGGAATGTGGGAAGCGATGCAGCCGAGTCTTTTCGCCGGCTATGTTGCCTGCGCGCTGGCCGTCCTGACGACGATCATCGCGGTTCGGGCGGTCATCAACGCCGAAACGCCCGCGACCTCCTCGACTGCGCCGGCGATTACCGCGATGGCCTTACTGATCGCGGCCGCCTTGCTGGTCGTGTTCAGCGCACACCTTTTCGACAATCTGAAAACGATGATCATCGACGTCATCGATCCGCACGGGCCGCCGATGGGCGGAGTTGCAACGACGTCGCAAACGCTGGCGAGCCGGCTGACGCGTGCTGCCTTCGTCTCGGTCGGGTCGGTGACATTCCTGGTGGTATGCGTCATCGTGTCGGCAGTCATGGATCCGAAAGCGCCACCGAGCAATGGCGTCGGTCTTCTCCTCACCTTCGCCAGCGTCCTGGCCGTCATTGGCCTGGTGGTAAATCTGATTTCTGTCACGTCATGGTGCTCGCGGCTTCAGGAGACTGCGCTCACTGGGCGCGTGGTTCGATAACGTGATCAAGGAATGGGACAGCTTCTACGTCATCATCGGCTCCTCGGCCGCTGCGCTGACCGGATTGCAATTCGTGGTCATCGCGCTGGTCGCGGAGGCGCGCACGTCGCGCACGCCAGAAGCGGTTGAAGCGTTCGGGACGCCGACGATTGTGCATTTCTGCGCGGTTCTGCTTCTCGCCGCCGTCCTAACCACGCCGCGGCACACGGTGGCGAGTCTGACAGCCTGCCTTGTCGCGATCGGCGGTCTCGGACTGATCTACGTCGCGAAGGTGATCATCATGGCGCTGCGACAACGCGGTTATAAACCAGTGCTCGAGGATTGGATCTGGCACGGCGTGCTGCCCATCATCGCGTATGCGTGGCTCTTTGCGGCCGGCTGGCTCACACCGCGATCAACGGAAATCGCGCTTTATTGTGTCGCCGGCGCGGCGCTGATGCTGCTCTTCATCGGCATCCACAATGCCTGGGACACCGCGGTTTTCATGACGACGGCGAAGCCGCGGCGAAAATCGCGGCTATGAAAGTCAGAAGGCAGAAAGCAGAAGGCAGAAGTACTGCAAAAGTTCCCTTCTGCCTTCTGCCTTCTGCCTTCAACGTTGCTTCGCGATCCAGCGATCGACATTCATCTCGAGCACGCTGAGCGGCACCGCGCCGCTGCCCAGGACGACGTCGTGAAATTCGCGGAGGTCGAAGCGCGGGCCGAGGGCCGTCTCAGCGCGTTTGCGCAGCTCCTTGATTTTCAGCTCGCCGAGCTTGTACGACAGCGCCTGACCGGGCCAGGAAATGTAGCGATCGACTTCGGTCTCGACTTCGTGCAGCGGAAGCGCCGTCCGCGTCGCCATGTAGTCGATGGCCTGCTGGCGCGTCCATCCCTTCGCATGAATGCCAGTGTCGACGACCAGCCGGCAGGCGCGCCACATCTCGTAGGTCAGGCGGCCGAAGTTGGAGTACGGATCGGTGTAGAAACCGGCCTCCAGGCCGAGCCACTCGCAGTAGAGTCCCCAACCTTCTCCGAACGCCGAGATGTACGAGAAGCGGCGGAAGTTGGGAAGGTTGGTGAGCTCGTGGCTCAATGCAATCTGCAGATGATGTCCGGGAACGGCTTCGTGGAGCGTCAACGACTCCAGGTTGTAAAGCGGACGGACCTCGAGCTTGTAGGTGTTGACCCAATAGATTCCCGGCCTGGTGCTCCCCTGCGGCGCGCCGACGTAGCGGCCGCTCGTATATTTCGGTGCGATCTCGGCCGGCACCGGCTCGACGGTGTAAGGCAATCGCGGAAGCGTCTTGAAGAGCGAAGGAAGTTTTCCATCGATGCGCTTGGCGATCCAGGCCGCGCGCGACAGCAATTCCTCGGGCGTCTTGGCGTAGAAGCGCGGATCGGTGCGGAGGAACTCGAGAAACGCGGCGCGATCGCCCTGGAAGCCGGCCTGTTTCTGAACGGCATCCATCTCGGCCGAAATCCGGTCGACTTCGCTGAGGCCGAGTTTATGGATCTCTTCGGGAGGAAGGTTGAGCGTCGTGAATTCGCGAATCCGGTGCTGGTAGTACGGAAGGCCGCCCGGCAAGTCGGATGCTCCCAGCGTTTTGCGCGCGCCGGGCAGGTACTCGTTGCGGAAGAAATCGAGGAACTCGCGGTAGCCGACCACGGCCGCGTTCATGATCGCGTCGCGACCTTCGTTTTGCAGACGCTGGCGCTCACTCTCCGGAACAGCGTTCGGAAATTTCGCGAACGGCTCCCAGAACACGCTCCTGGTCGGATCGTCGACGACGTGCGCCGAGATGGTGTTCTCGTAACCATCGAGGGTGGGGCGCGGAACGGTCATGCCGCGTTTCAGCCCGATGCGCATCAGCGCGATCTGTTCGCGCACGTATCGCGGCCACTCTCGCAGCCGGCTGAGGTAATTCTCATAATCCTTGACGTTCGCGAGCGGCATTTCCTTGGGCAGGCGCATGAACCCGGAGTGAAAACCGGAGTCGGCGTTGATGGGCATCTGGTAATCGCCGAAATCGAAGGACTCGATCCCCTCGTCGATCTGCCGCTTGAAGATGTCGTAGCTCACCTGCTCCGATTGGGGCAATTTCGATCGATCGATTTGCGCGAGCGTTGCCAGCGTCGCCTTGCGCTGTGCCTGACGGCGCTCCAGGTCGGCCATGGTGATGGCGGGGAGGCGGTGGTCGTATTCGTGGCGGCCGACAGAAGTCGCGAACAGGGGATTCTCTCTGAGGCGCGTCTCCCAGTTGCGGTCGAAGAGCGCGTGCAGGCGCTTCACTTCATCGGCAGCGCGGGCGGGAATCGAAAGAAGAATGAGCACGGCGAAAATGCAAAATCGCTTCATGGGCGCGCATTGTAGACCGGGGGACGCGTTTGAGAATTCTCACCACACAGCCAGGCCCCGCGATGCTTCACTTCTGTCCCTGCTTCGCCTGTGCGATCCGCATCAGCGCGATGGTGATGTCATGCAAGGAGTGAATCACGCCCACTTCGAACGCGCTCGGCGCGTTGCCGGCCGAACAGCCGCACGCGTTGCAAGGACCTCCTCGGCCGCCGTCATGGTTGTCCAGGGGATGCCCACAGGCGCAGGAGTCTTTCAGGAGTTGCATGTCCACCTCCGTTCGGAGGGGAAGCATATCGCCACATGGGGACTCACCACAGAGGCATAGAGGACACAGAGAAGTCAGAACGCGTCGGCAATTCGCCGCGCGATCAGCGCATAGCCTTCGTCGCCGGGATGGAAGCGATCCATGGAAAGCCGGTCGCGCCACGCGAAGATATCGGCCGTCTGCACCACCACGAGGTTTGGATCCTTCGCGAATCGCTCGACCAGCCGGCCGTTCCACTCGTTGACCAGCGGCGTGAGCATCTTGCCGAACGGCGTCGACGTAAAGGGGTTGTAAAGACCGACGATGAAAATCCTGGCGCGCGGATTGACGCCACGAATTGCGCCCACGATCCGCGCGATCTGATCGATCACGCCGCCGATCACCGACTGCGGATCGCGCGGGGGCGCGTTGCGCCAGTTGTCACCCCACAAGTCGTTGCCGCCGATCGAGACGATGATCACGTTCGACTGCGCCAGCAGCACCTGAACGTTGTGACTGTCGATCTGACGGATGACATCGGTGGTCCGCGAGCCGTTGATGGCCAGATTGACTATATTTTTTGTATCTATTTTACGTCTACGTAATTCATCAACAAATCTTCCGCCGATGCCGAGGCCCGATTCGTCGCCTGTGCCGCGAGCCAGGGAATCGCCCAGAATGAGAGGCACGATCTGCCCCGCCGGAGGGCCAGCGGCGACAAGGCGCGGCGCACCGATGTTGACAGCCGATCCTGTGTCGCCGCGCGCGAATGAGTAGAATCCGTGCGCGAACACCGCCGCCGCGATCAACGCCGCGCCGAGCGGAACGTACCAATAGAGCAAGCGACGCACGCAATGATTGTATTTGAGCAGATGATCCCGATCCTGCGAATCTTCGACGTCGCGAAAGCAAAGGAGTTCTACGTCGACTACCTCGGCTTTCAGATCGATTGGGAACATCGATTCGCGGACAACAGCCCGCTGTACATGCAGGTGTCGCGCGGTCCGCTGATCCTCCATCTGAGCGAGCACTACGGAGACGGAAGTCCCGGCATCGCGATCTTCGTGCGCATGCGCGGCGTCGAAGAATTTCACAAAGAGTTCGCGGCGAAGAAGTACAAGTACCTCAATCCGGGAGTCAACGATCAGCGGCCCGATCTTCCCTTCAAAGTCGTGAACATCACCGACCCCTTCGGAAACAAAATCCGTTTCTCGGAACCGGTATGAATCCTGTCCTGATCGCCCATCGCCTTACCAAAGTCATCGGCAAACGCACCATCGTCGATAACGTTTCGTTTCAGCTCCAGCCGGGAGAGGTCTTCGGCTTCCTGGGACCGAACGGCGCCGGCAAGACCACCACCATCCGCATGCTGGTCGGTCTCATCAGGCCGACGGCAGGCAAGGTGACCATCTGCGGATTCGATGTCCGCCGCGATTTCGAGAACGCCCTGCGCAATGTCGGATGCATCGTCGAGAACCCTGATCTGTATCGATTCATGACCGGCCGCGAGAATCTGGAGCACTTCGCGCGAATGCTCTCCGTTCCCGCCAGCGAGATCGAGCGCGTTGGCGGGCTGGTCGCGCTGGCGCATCGCCTCGACCAGCGCGTGGGCACCTATTCCCTCGGCATGCGCCAGCGTCTCGGCATCGCGCAGGCGCTCCTCGGCAACCCGCGCCTGCTGGTCCTCGACGAACCTGCCAACGGACTCGACCCCGCCGGCATCCGTGAGATCCGCGAGCTGTTGCGGCATCTGGCGCACGATCGCCAAATGGCGGTCTTCGTCTCCAGCCATCTCCTCGGCGAAGTGGAGCTGATGTGCGATCGGGTCGCGATCATTCACAAGGGCGCGCTGTTGCGCGAGGGATCAGTTGCCGATCTGATCTCCAGCCGGCGCGAGATGGAGTTTCGCGTCGACGACACCGCGCGGGCATCGGAGATCGTTCGCGCGAAAGGCTTGCAATTCCGCGCCGATACCGATCGTCTGTGGATCTCGATTGACGAAAACGATGCGCCGCCTTTGGTGGCCGCGTTGACTGCGGAAGGCGTCGCCGTTTTTCATGCGCAACGTCATGTCGAGTCGCTGGAGGAGATGTTCCTGCAGGCCACGGGAGGAGAAACCGTCGATTGATTCCACTCATTCAGAACGAGACGCTGAAGATCATTCGCCGTAAGCGATTCGCGGTCGTGATGGCGATCCTTTTCGCGATTCTCTCGGTGGTCACCTATTCGCAGTACCGGCAGCTCAGTTGGCGCGCACGCCGGAACTGGCGCGCTGACATTCAACAGCGGATCGCGAGCTATCAGAACACCATCCGCCGCGGCCGGATGAATGAGAATTGGGCGAAATCGCTTCGCGCCGAGATCAACCGGCTGCAGTTCTATCTCGATCACGACATCGAGCCCGACCGCCCAACCGCCCCCCTGTTCGTCCGCAATTTCGCGAACGTGGCCGGCTTCCTGCTCCTCCCCATCCTCATCGCGGTCCTGGGCAGCGACATCGTGTCGGCGGAGAGTTCGGAAGGCACTGACAAATTGCTGCTGACGCGACCGGTCCGCCGCTGGAAAGTTCTGGCATCGAAGCTGGTGACGCTTTGGATTTTCGCCACCCTCACGCTGCTGTGCGGCGCGCTCCTGGCCTACCTGATTTCAGCGCCCGTTCTTCCTCGCGGAGGCTGGGGCGCACCGACATTCACCGGATTTCAAATTGCGCGCGGTGAATTTCGGCTCGACGCCGTACGGCAGTTGCCGCTCTGGAAGGACACCCTCATCGCGTACGGGCTGGAGTGGTACGCCCTGCTGACGGTGTCGGCGATCGCGCTGGCGTTGTCGGTTCTCTTTCGATCGAGTGCCGCCGCCATCGGAACGATGCTGGCGTTTTTGATTGGCGGAACGATTCTCACGCGCATCAGCCCCGATTGGACAACCGGAAAATACCTCTTTGTGGGAGCGCTCCCGCTAGCCGATTACTACACCGGTCAGCCGCCGCCCTACGAGGAGATGACCATGGCCTTTTGCATCGCGCTGTTAGGCGTGTGGGCAATCGCGGCGCTGATCATCGCATTCACGATTTTTGTGAGGAGGGACGTATTCGGTTAGCGGCTGCACTCCTATTTCTGTTTCTCGCCTGCGGCAAGGGCGACGAGGAAGCGACCGACACGCGCGAGCCGATCGCCACGCAATATGTCGGCGTGGCGGAGCTGCAGGTGCATTCGAAACCGGCCGACATCACACCGGTCATTACGCGCTACGGTCACGGTGAAAGCGTTTCGGTGTTATCGCGCAAGGGTGACTGGGCAGAAATTCGTACAGCATTCGGCAATGGTTGGGTGCATCAGAAGGACCTCGTCGGCGCGGAGGAGGCCGCGTCGAGTAAGGCCAATCCAAATCCGAAGTTTCAACATCCTCCATCCCCAGTGACTGCCCCAAGCGCGCACGGCACCGTCTACATCGAAGCCGACGTCAACACCGACGGCGACATCACGAACGCAATCGTGCTCGAAAATACGACCGGCTCGAACGATCTCGCTGAGAAGAATGCCGCAGCGCTGAAGCGATCGAAGTTCTATCCGATTCTGATCCGCGGCGAGCGCAAGCCCTTCAAGTACTACTACCGCGTCGACTACTGAGGCGGTCTTGACCCGGCTGTCAATCTTGACTAGACTGACTAGTTAGATGCAGAAGCGCTATTCAACCTATGAGGCTAAGGCACGTCTCAGCGAGCTTCTGAATCGGGTTCGCAAGGGTGACGTGGTGACCATCACCCACCGTGGCCAGCCTGTCGCGGAGGTGCGTCGAATCGATGCGTCGGACGCAACGCTCAAAGATCGACTGGAAGCGCTCGAGCGCAGCGGCATCCTCACTCACCGGGCAGGCAAAGTCCCCTTCAAGCCTCTGGCCCGTAAAGCGGGAGCACTGCAGCGATTCCTGAAGTCGCGCGAATGAAAGCGGCCTACGTCGACACCTCGGTTCTGGTCGCGGTGGCGTTTGGTGAGGCTGGATCTCGACGACTGACAAAGTCGCTGCGTATCTACGACCGGCTGCTGGCGTCGAACCTTCTGGAGGCCGAGCTCCGATCGGTATTGCACCGCGAGAGGATCGCCAAAGAGCCGGCTGACTTTCTTTCTGCGATTTCCTGGGTCCATCCCGATCGGACATTGACGGCGGAAATGGTCTCGGTCCTCAGCGTGGGCTACGTCCGCGGGGCGGATCTCTGGCATCTGGCCGTGGCCCTTTTCGTCGATCCGAAGCGCGAGCTCGCCTTCTTGACCCTGGACGAACGGCAGCGTGAAGTCAGTCGCAAACTCGGCTTTGGTCGTTGAGCTTTTGGACTTTTGAGGGCGTCAGGCGCGTTACCGGCCCCACATGCAGTTCCGTTACGACATCCGCAACGTCGCGATCATCGCGCACGTCGACCACGGCAAAACGACGCTGGTCGATGCGCTGCTGAAGCAGGCCGGCGCCATCCGCGCCAATCAGCAGGTCGATGAGCGCGTCATGGACTCCAACGATCTCGAGCGCGAGCGCGGGATCACGATCCTGGCCAAGAACACCTCCGTTCGATACGTGGTGGATGCTCCCGGCGCGCATCATGAAGCGACGCACACGGCATCGGGACACGATCTTCCCGCCTCGTTCATCCATCCGCGCGAGGTCAAGATCAACATCGTCGACACGCCCGGCCACTCCGATTTCGGCGGAGAGGTCGAACGCGTCCTGTCGATGGTCGAGGGCGTCATCCTGCTGGTGGATGCGGCCGAAGGTCCCATGCCGCAGACCCGTTTCGTCCTCCGCAAAGCGCTGGCCCTCGGCCTCCTCCCGATCGTGATCATTAACAAGATCGATCGCAGTGATGCGCGTCCACAACCGGTGCTCAACGAAGTGTTCGATTTGATGATCGAGCTCGGCGCGTCCGATGAGCAGCTCGATTTTCCGATCCTCTACGCCAGCGGTCGCGCCGGATTTGTGCGCACTTCCGTTGAAGACACCAACAACGATGTGCAACCGCTCTTCGATGCCATCCTCAAGAAGATTCCGCCGCCACCGGGCAATGCCGATGCGCCGCTGCAGCTTCTGGTTTCGGCCGTCGACTACAACGACTACGTCGGCCGCCTGGGCATCGGGCGCATTCAACGCGGCCGCATCCGGCAGGGCGAAGACGTGGTGCTGATTCTTCGGGACGGAACGCCACAAAAGGGACGCGTCTCGAAGCTGACAATTTTCGAAGGTCTGAAACGCGAAGAGGTGGCCGAAGCGGCGGCGGGGGAGATCGTGGCGGTGGCGGGGTTCGCCGACGTCGAAATCGGCGAGACCTTCGCCGACGCCATCGCGCCCGAGCGGCTGGAGCCGATCGCGATCGACGAGCCGACCGTGTCGATGTTCTGGCTGGTCAACGACTCGCCCTTCGCCGGTCTGGAAGGGAAATACGTCACTTCGCGAAATCTCAAGGAACGCCTCGAGCGCGAGACGCGCAAGGACGTCGCGCTACGCGTGCGCGAGACCGATCTGCCCGATCGATTCGAAGTCAGCGGCCGCGGCGAGCTGCATCTCTCCATCCTGGCCGAGAACATGCGCCGCGAGGACTACGAGTTCGCCCTCTCGCAGCCGCAGGTCATCCTCAAAGAAATCGACGGCAAGACCCTCGAGCCGTATGAGGCGCTGGTGGTCGACATCGAAGAGCTGCACGTCGGCGCGATCATGGAGAAATTTCAGGCGCGGCGCGGCGAGATGACCGACATGGTCAATCCGGGCAGCGGACGCGTGCGCATCGAGTTCAAGATCCCGACCCGCGGGCTCTTCGGAATCCGCACCGAATTTCTCACTGAAACGCGTGGAACCGGCCTGCTGTACCACACCTTTCTCGAATACGGTCCGTACCGCGGGGAAATCACGAGTCGTACCCGCGGCGCGCTGGTCGCGAAGGAAGCGGGCGACACGACGGCCTACGCCATCGAGCCGCTGCAGGAGCGTTCCACGCTGTTCGTCGTGCCGGGACAGAAAGTCTACGGCGGACAGGTGGTGGGCGAGAACTCCCGCGACGTCGACATGGTGGTGCAGGTGTGCCGCAAGAAACACCTCACCAACATGCGCGCCTCGACCTCCGACATCGCGGTGCAGCTCGCGCCGGCGCGCATCATGACGCTCGAGCAATGCCTGGAGTGGATCGACGAGGATGAGCTGGTCGAGGTGACCCCCGAGTCGATCCGCATCCGCAAGCGGATTCTCGCTCACTCGGCGCGCGAAGTGGCGCGGAAGCGCGCGGCGGCCGTCTAGCCTGGCGGAAACTGCCCCCCCTGACATACCTTAATGATCAGGAGGCCCGCCATGCTCAGAGTTTCTGCATTTCATTCATTGGCACTCGTGGCACTTCTGGTAATAACGGGTTGCGCGAAGAAGGAGCCGACCGCGGTCAGCGACACGTCCGCTTCTTCTCCGCCTGGCACCGCCACCAGCGCGACGCAGTCGGCACCGGCAGCTGCTCAATCGACCGGCGCATGCAGTTACATCACGGAGGCGGAAGCAACCGTCATCCTCGGGCAACCCTCAAAGTACCGAAGCACCGAGGGGACCAGCTCGAACTGCATCATCGACCCGGTGTCGGGACAAGGCATTTCGGTCGACTTCACGATCGAGCGCAACAGCCGCGGCATCTTTGACTTCCTTTCCACGCAAAAGGGAGCCGAAAAACTGTCTGGTTTAGGGGATCAGGCGGTTTGGACCGGTGGCAAGGGCATGGGCCAGCTCGCCGTGGTCAAGGGCGGCAACTCCATGAATCTGACCATCAGCGATTTCAGCGGCAAGACCGAGCTGAAGCCGATGGGACAGGCGGTCGCTCAGAAGCTGCTGGCCAAGTTGTAGCTCGGCTCGCATCTGCGGAAGATTGGCGGATGCTCGATCGCTCCGCGCGCGAGGTGGCGCGGAAGCGCGCGGCGGCCAGCGCTTAGCCCGGTGGAAAGTTCATCCGCTTCACAAGATCTTCGAACCGTGGATCACCGCGCAGGGGATCCCAAACGGGTGCCATCTTCAAGGTTGCCAATCCCTGATCGCGTGTCTCGTATGCACGTTGCAACCATGCCAGCGCTTTCTCTTTTTCGCGTGCGAATGTGTACAGGCGCGCGATGCTGCCGGCGGAGATGTAACCCTGGGTCGAACGCCGTTCAAAGATTTCGGCGACGCGTCGCATGGCCGCGTGATGGTCGCCTCGGCTCTGGTGAATCGCAGCCGCAACTTCCGAATCGTTCTTGATCGCGAATGACTTCTCGGCCTCGGCCAGGGCCTGATCGTATTTGCCAGTCGATTCGTACGCGTACCAAAGACCGTCGTGAATCAGCGTGAAGTCGGGAGCTTTCTGCTGAACGAGAAGCAAGCTGGCGATCGATTCTTCCGGCTTGCGCAGGGTCATGAGATGTCTTCCGCGGAAGAAGCGATAGAACTGGCTGAGCGGATCGAGCTCGAGACAGCGATCCATTTGGATTTTCCAGTCGTCGAAGCGGCCCAGGCTGGGACCGAGGAGTGTGGCGTACTGAAAGCGGATGTCGGGCGAGCTCGGATTCAACTCGATCGCGCGGCGATACTCGCGCTCGGCGCCGCTCCAGTCCCAATCCATGTAGTGCTTCACAACCGCGAGGCCGAGATGCGCCTCGGCGGATTCTTCGTCGAGCGCCAGCGCTTTCATGGCTTCGGCCCTGGCGGGAGGCCCGGCCGTGCGGGGTGAGGCGAAGGCGTAAACGACGCGCGCCGCCCATGCTCCCGCGATCGCGGCGTGCGCCGCCGCGAACTCAGGATCCTTCTCAACCGCGAGCTGCAGATACTGCATCTCCAGGGTGACTTCCTGTGGCGTCGCACGATATTTGTGTGTCAGCGCCTTCATGTAGTCGTCGAATGCTTCGCTGTTAACTGCATGCGCACGGCGCGCAGTCGGCGAAAGTTTCCCTTTGATCTTCGAAGCGATCGCGGAAGCGAGGTCGCTCTGCAGTCCGAGGATGTTGCGCAAATCGGCTTCATATCGATCGGACCAGAGTTGTGCCTGTGTCTTTGGATCGATCAGCTCCGCGGTGACGCGCACACGATTACCCTCGCGAACGACCGCACCGCTGACCAGCGCGTCGACGTTCAGCTCCTGCGCGATTTCGGGCAGCGACTTCCTGGTTCCTTTGTAGCGCATCATGGAGCCGCGGGCGATCACGCGCTGCGATCCAAGCCTTCCGAGGTCCGTGATGAGCGCGTCGGTCATTCCATCCGCGAAATACTCCTGCTGCGGATCGCCCGAGAGATTTTGTAGTGGCAGGACCGCGATGGAATGCACGCGCGGAGATGCCGGCCAGAAACGAATCGCGACGACTGTTCCGGCGACGATCAACGCCGCAGCCGCAGCCGCAGCCGCGGCGAACGCTCGCCGCGGAATCGCGCTTTGCGCCGCGCCTCGCAGATCATTCGCGAGCTCCGCTGCGGACTGATAACGATCGCGCGGCTGCTTTTGCAGGCACCTTCGGATGATGCGCTGCAAAACAGCAGGGATGCTGCGATCGAACGGCGGAGTCTCGTGAAGGATGGAATCGATGAGCCGCGGCGCGGGAGTGGCCGTGAACGCGCGCCGCGCCGTACACAATTCGTAGATCACGCAGCCGGCCGAGAACACATCACTTCGCGCGTCGGCGATTTCACCGCGCAACTTCTCGGGCGACATGTACGGCAGCGTGCCGATGACAGCGTGCTGCTCGGCGACGTCGGTCGTCGCGTGCGTCATGGTGTCGGTCGCGACAAAACTCGAGCGCGCGATGCCGAAGTCGAGAATCTTCAGCCGGCCCTCAGGGGTCAGCTTCAGATTCTCCGGCTTCAGATCCCGGTGCACGATGCCGCGAGCGTGCGCAGCGGCAAGCCCTTCGGCCAGTTGCGCCGCGATTTCCATGACGTCGTGAGTAGGCAATGCTCCCTCCGCCAGTCGCTCGCGGAGCGTCTGCCCGGGAACGTACTCGGTAATCAGGAAATCGAGTCCATGATCGGAATCGAAGTCGTAGACGATCTGGATGTTGGGGTGATTCAACTGCGAAAGCGCCAGCGCCTCCCGCCGCAGGCGCCTTCGATCGTCTTCGGTGACGCGCCCGGGCGCGACGATCTTGAGCGCGACATCGCGTTTGAGCCGCTCGTCGCGCGCGCGATACACCACGCCCATCCCGCCTTCGCCTAGCAGGGCATCCACGCGATAGTGCGAGAGCGTGGTTCCTATGGCGACGCCGGAGGCACCGGGCTGTGCTGTGGACACGATCCCGAAGATTGTAGCGGTTACTTCAGCGACGCCGCGCCTCGAGATGAACCCACTCCGGCAGCCTCGGCCGTCATTCTGGCCTGGTCATCGCAAGTCTTTTCTTGATGAATTCTCAACAGAGGAGACTGCCAGATGAGCATTCGAGCGAACACAGCTTTATTGAGTTGTCTGCTGTTGGTTGCCCCTTCTCTCTTCGCCGATGACGACAAGGGAAAGAAAGGGCGACACGACGACAACGATGACAAGAAGTTTGAGCGCAAGGTCAAAGTCGAGCACGACAACGAGCGCGACGACGTCAAAGTCGTACGAAGAGTGCAAGTCGTCCAACCGGTGGTGGTCCCGGCCAATCGCATCGTCATCACCAACAACGATGTGAATCGGTTGGAATCGATTCTCGCCACGACGCAGGGATCGACTGTCGTTTTCGCGCAACCGACGCTGATTCGCGTGGGCAACGAAGCGAACCTACTCGCCAATCGCATCGTGTCGAACGTGATCGTGATCCGGAATCCGGTCGCGGTCAGCACGGCGCGAACTCTGCGAATGCACATTCGCCAACTGCGCGCCGCAGCCAGGCGTGGCGATGCCGTCGCCTTCCGGCTGCACGCACGAGAGGCGCTGCCGCTGGTGGTTCGAATCGACGGAATGGTGTAGCTACTTCAGCTCGTAACCGCCCGCGCCGACGACGTACCATTTGCCGTCCGGTGCCTTGACGCGCATGGTGTACGTGCTCTTCGGTACCGGTTTATCCGTCCCGGGACGCGGCCAGACGTAGTTGACCCAGCCGCCGCCTTTTTTCTTCGAGGCCTCGATCAGCTCCGTTCCGACCTTCTTGCCGTTGGCATCGGTGATGTCGGCGTTGTCCTTGCCGACCATGGACGGGTTGGGATGACAAACGATTTTGTTGTCGGGACCATCGACGAACACGTAGTAGTCGCCCGCCATCCAATCCTTGTCTTTGAACTTGTCGCACGACGGCCCGCTCTTCGCGACGACCTTCGAGGCGTCCTTGACATAGGCCTTGATCGCGTTGCGCGTGTTCTTGGTGGGAACATGCGATTTCGCGATCGCCGCGGATGCAGTAAGACCGATGAGGAGAGTGGCCACGATGAAACGTTTGGACATGAGACTCCTCCTTTGGGGGAATCGCAGGCTTATACCGGAAGACGCTGCATCAACGCAATGAATCGCGGATCCTGACGCAGCGGATCGAGGCGTGGCTCGGCGCGGAAGTAGATGCACCACGAGCTCGATTCGTTGATGGCGCGATTCAACTCCGCCAGCGCCTTGTCGCGATTGCCGACGCCGAGGTTCAGGATGGCGCGATCGAAGGGCGACACGTACCTCGGATCGCTCTCGAGCTGCTGCAGCAGCGACTGCGCTTCTGCCTTGTGCCCCGAGAGCCCGAGTGCGTGTCCGAGCGCCGCCGTTCCGAATGTCGCATTCGGCACCAGTTCTTGGGCGCGGCGAAACGCGGCGACCGCTTCCGGCATCATCCCCTTTTGTTCGTACGCCAGGCCACGAAAGTAAAACGCAAAAAAGCTGTCCGGATAGAGCGCCAGCGCGTTGACGCACTGTTCTAACGCGCGGTCGGGTTGTCGTGTGTAGATGTAGTGCCAGGCAAGATGAGTCACCACCGGCGGATCGAGCGGGTCGAGCTCGAGCGCCTTCAGGCTCTCTCGAAGAGACTCCTGCGTGCGCCCGCGGGCGATGAAGTAATGCGAATAGAAATGATGCACGTTTGAATCCGACGGCTTCAAACTGATGGCACGCTGGAAACTGCTCTCGGCGGCCGGAAAATCGCGCTCGTAATGCAATTGCTCGAAGGCAAGCGCCTGGTAGCCTTCTGCGAGCTCCGGATCGAGAGCGAGGGCCTGTTCCGCGGAAGCTTTAGCTCTTGGGAATGCCACATTCGCGGGCAGCCGTCCCGTTTCCCACGCCCCCATCGCGTCGTACGTCAGCGCCACGCCGGCGTGCGCGAGCGCGTCGCCCGGATCGATGCGGCGTGCCTCCTCGAAGTAGGCAAGCGCTTTCTCCAATCCCGCGGGCCGTCGGTTCCAGAAATACCGGCCCTTCAGGTAGGCCTCGTAGGCCTTCGGATTCCGTGTGTGGGTTCGGGACATGCGCTTTGCGGCATCGCCGCTGATCCGGATCTGGAGATGCTCGGAGACATCGCGCACGATGTCGTCGTGCAGGTTGAGCAGATCGGACGCGCTTCGGTTGTACTGCTGGCCCCACAGTTGGACGCCGTCGGAAGCGCGAACGAGCTCGACCTTGATGTTCATCTGATCGCGCAACTGACGCAATTCGCCGAGGACGACCGCATCGACGCCGAGGTCCTTGCCGATGGCGCGGGGATCATCTTCTTTTTTCTTGTATCGGAATACGGTGCTCCGCGCCAGCACGCGCACGTTGGGAAGCTGCGAAAGCGAATTGATGATGTCGTCGGTGATGCCGTCGCTGATGTAATCGGTGTCGGGATTTCGCGTCGCGTTTTCGAAGGGCAGGATGGCCAGCGATTGAATCGATGTCGTCGTATGCGCGCGCCATGGACGCGTCGCGATGAATACTCCGGCGATCGTCAGCACGATCGCGCCCGCGACCAATGCCGGCCAGCGCGGCCGCCGCCTCACGATGGGTTGCGCGGCGCCCGATTCAATCTCGCGGATGACCGAACGCAATTCGATCGCGGCCTCCTTGATCGACTGGTAGCGGTCTTCGGGCGCCTTGGCGAGACAGCGCGCGACGATGCGTTGGAGATCGGCAGGGATGGCGCGACCGGAGTGGATCAATGGCGCGGGCGTCGCGTGCGCGATGGCATGCATGGTATCGACCGGCGTCCGCGAATCGAATGGGCGCTTGCCGGTGAGCGCTTCGTAGAGCATCGAGCCGAACGAGAAAATGTCGGAGCGTGCATCGACCGGACGTCCTTCGACCTGCTCCGGCGACATGTACGACACCGTTCCGACCACTGAACCGGTTGCTGTGGCAGCAGCCCGGTCGACAGTCGGCGACTTCGTGTAGTCCGCCGTCAGGTCCTGCACTCTTGCCAAACCGAAATCGACGATCTTGGCGTAACCGTCGGCGCTGATCATGACATTCTCGGGCTTGAGATCTCGGTGCAGGATTCCCGCGCCGTGCGCCTTAGCCAACCCTTCGGCGATCTGCACGAAGTAGTTGAGAATCTTCGTGAGCGGATCGCGCCCGACGCGCTCGCGCAGCGTCGTCCCGTCGATCAGCTCCATCGTGAAGTACCAGATGTCCTGGCCGCCGATGCGCTCGTGGCCGATGTCGTGGATCGCGACGATGTGGGGATGATTCAGCGCCGATGCGGCGCGCGCCTCGCGTTGAAATCGCGCCAGCGCCTCCGGCTCGTTTTTCAGCCGGTCCGGAATGACCTTGAGCGCAACCTCGCGGCCGAGGCGCGTATCGCGAGCGCGGTAGACCTCGCCCATTCCGCCCGAACCTAGCGGCGCTATGACTTCGTAGGGGCCCAGCCGCGTTCCGCTTTGGATGCCGCAAGGATACCGCGCTTCACTTCAAATATTTCCTGAACCAGTCGATGTAACGGCGAGCGATCTCCGCCTGATGCACCGGGTCATCCGGACTATGGCCGCTGACCGGAAAGGCGATGAACTGCACCGGCACTCCGTTGTCGGAGAGAGCGCGATACATCTCGAACGACTGCACGATCGGCACGCGCACGTCCCCGGTGTCGGACATGATCAGCGTGGGCGTTTTGACATTCCTGACGTAGGTGATCGGCGACTGCTCGATGTATTTTTTGAGATTGTCGCCCGAGAACGGCGAGCCCCATGTCAGGCGGCGGCCAAGTCCTCCGTCGCCTAACACGTACTGGTCGACCAGGTTGTTGACCGCGGCGCCGGAAACCGCCGCCTTGAAGATCGGATAGTGCCCGATCATCCACGACGTCATGTAGCCGCCGTACGACCATCCGCCCACCGCGATGCGATCGCTGTCCACCGACGCATGTTTTTTCACCTCTTCGATTCCAGCCATGACGTCGCGGCCCGGGCCGGCGCCGGAGTCGTTCATGATGGCAATGGTGTAGCGGTTGCCGAGGTTGTCGCTGCCGCGGTAGTTGGGCTGGAAGACGATCCAGTCGTTGGCCGCCAGCTCCTGCGGCAGAATTGCGAAGCCTTCCGTGGTTGCCGCGCGTGGTCCGCCGTGAATGTAGACGACCAGCGGATATTTTTTCGAAGCGTCGAATCCGGGCGGATAGACCAGGACTCCGTCTTCCTGAAAGCCCTCGTTCTGCCAACGGATCGTTTCGACGCGGCCTAACTCGAGTGCGGCCAGCTCGCGATTGAAGTCGGTCAGACGGCGCGGCCTGGAAGTCGGTGAATCGAGGATGTAGAGCTCGCGCGGATGCTGGGGCGTGGTCCCCGTGAATGCCATCGCGCCGTTGCGCGCGATGGAAGCGTCGATCCAAAACCCGAAGAAAGGTTCCACATCGCCGAGGTCGAGGCGGCGGGCGGAACCGCCGTCGGCGGGAGAGACCCAATACGCGACGCTGGTGCTGTCATGCCCGCCGCTGAGAAAAGACTTTCCGTCCGGCATCCAGATGGCGCGAAAGAGATTGCGGTCGAGTGAGCCGGTCACTTCTTTTCCATCGCCGCCGGCCGCGGGGGCGATCCAGATCGCGTTCTGATTTTCGCGAACGCCGCCCTGCGGATGCCAGTATGCAATTCGGCCTCCGTCGGGCGAAAAAACAGGCTGGCTCTCGTCGAGACTGTGCGTCGTGAGGCGCTTGGTTGCCCCGGTCGCGACATCGACGAGCACGACGCGGGAGATGTTAGGCGTCTTCTCGTGCGGATTCTCACGCTTCGTGATCGCCAGCGTCTTTCCATCGGGCGACCAAGACAGCGGCGAAGGCGCCGGGCCGGGCGGGTGGGCGATGGGAAGGCTCCATCCGCCATTGGTCACGCGCCGTGCCGCGCCGCCGCTCGACGCGATCACCCACACGTGCGAGGGCGTGACGGCCTCGCGAATCAGGAAATCGTCATCGGTGATCTCGAACGCTCTGTTGTTCTTGTCTTCATTGGGCGCGGGCTCGTCGGCGGTCACGAATGCGATCTGCGATCCGTCCGGACTCCACGCAAACTGCTGCACGCCCTGCTTGGCGTCGGTCAGCCGCCGTGGATCGCCTCCACGCATCGAGACCATCCAGATCTGCCGTTTGGCCTCGCGATCGCTGGAAGCATTTGCGAGAAATGCGATCCGCTCGCCGTCATTCGACCAGCGAGGCGACGCGATTCCGCGCCGCTCGAACGTCAGCGGCCGCTGCGCGCCGCTCGCGACGTCGATCAGCGTCAGCTCGGTGTCATAGCGACCGTCTTTGCTGTTCGCACGCGAAACGACAAACACGATCGACTTTCCGTCCGGCGAAATCTGCGGATCGGATGGGGTGACCAGTCGAAAGCGGTCCGACGGCTGGATTCGCGCCGCCATTGCGCTGACTGCCATGAGTGCGATGAGAAGGGTTTGTTTCATAATGCCTCCGAGTTGGCGGTTGTCGGTGGTCGGTTGTCGAGAACCGTCAACCGGCAACCGAGAACGCGCGGCGAAGCCGCGCACTAGATCGGCCTCTGCAAAGAATTTGGATTTTCTCCGGCGCGGAGCGAGATCTCCGAGCCTTCCTTTCCGAGCTCCAGACATTCGAAGAGATTGCGCACCAGCTGGCCGAGGCGATCGCCGGTGATGTGGGCCGCTTCCATGGTGTCGACGAGCTGGCGGCCCAAATCGGCGGCCTGATCGCGGACTTCCATCGCGTTGGGAGGGTTGTCGTCGCCGCCCGCGTTGCGGAAGAGATAGCTCGACAACTTGTCGGCGGTGTCCATCACCTCCGGCACTTCGAGCTCCATCTCCTCGGTATGCTTTTCGAGGAGCGCCAGGATGCGGTCAGCCAGCCGGCCTGCGTGCGGCAGATCGAGCGGGATATCGAAGTGGGCCATGAAAGCGCGAAATGTATCATGGCGCGCCGATGCTGCGGTTCGTCCTGATCTCGCTGGCGATCTTTCTGATCTTCAACATCGTCGCGATTTCGCAACTGATTCGGATCCATCCGCGACGCCGGCGTCTCGTGATCGCGATGGCGGTGATCTGCAATCTGATGTGGCTCTTCTTTCCGCTGCTCAACGCCAGGACGGATTTCTCCCGCGCTGTGCGCGCGATCCTCGGGCCGCCATGGTTCGCATGGCTGTGTTTCATTACTATATACTGCGTATATTTGTTATTACTATTTATTACTCGAGTGCCGCAGGTGCCGGCCTCCCGAATTTTTCTATGGGGCACGCTGATCGCGCTGGTGGTCGGCGTCTACACCGCGCTCGTGCCGCTCGACGTCGAGCGCGTTCCGGTGGTCCTGGACGGGCTTCCGACATCGCTGAATGGGACCAGGATCGCGCTGATCGCCGATCTGCACGTCGGGCTCTTCACGCGGCCATCGCGTCTCCGCCAGATTTTCTCGACCGCGGCGTCGCTGTCGCCTGATGTGGTGGTGCTGGCCGGCGATATGGTCGACGACGATCCGTTCTTTACCACCAAGCTGCTCGAAGGGGCGCGCTCGCTTCCGCCGTCGATCCCGCTCATCGCGATCCTGGGCAATCACGAAATGTACGGCGCGCCGCGCGAGGTGATCGATCGCCTGCGCGGCAGCCGCATCCGATTATTGGTCAATGAAGGGATGCCGCTTCATGGACTGTGGATGGCAGGGCTTTCCGACTACGCCGCGCAGGCGCTGGAGCTCAGGCCTGACTTCGGCGCAGCACTCTCGCAGCGGTCCGGATTTCCCATCGTCATCGCGCATCAGCCGCGCGCATTTCCGGAAGCAGTGCAGCGACACCTGCCGCTGACGTTGTGCGCGCACTCGCACGGCGGACAATTCGGCTTTCGGCGGCTGGGCTGGTCATTGTCAGGAGCATTTCTCCCCTACCACATGGGACTCTATCGTCGCGGCGCGTCGCAGCTCTACGTCAACACCGGCACGGGATACTGGCTGCTGCCATGGCGATTGGGGTTGCCTTCGGAGATCACGTTGATCGAGTTGCGGCCGCGATGAGTCACCGTGAGATCTCGCCACAGAGACACAGAGATCACAGAGAAATGCGACACTTTGCATCTTGAGATCCTTCGCTCCGCTCAGGATGATGTGGCTCATCATTCTCTCGGTCGCGGCGGCCGTGGTCAGGTGGCCGATGCTCTCGCGTCCGATGGGGACGGACGAATCCGCGAGCTTCATCTACTACGCGTCGCATCCGCTGTGGGTGCCGATGACGATCTATGGCTCGCCTAACAATCACATTCTCCACAGCGTGCTGATGCACATCGCGTGGAAAACCTTCGGCGGCGCGGAGTGGGCCTTGCGACTGCCGGCATTTCTGGCGGGAATCGCGATCATTCCGCTCACCTACATCGCGGCGCGCGAGCTTTCGGAGCGTGGCGCGCTGGTGGCGGCGGCGCTGGCGGCAGCAGCGCCTGTCCTCGCCGACTACTCGACCGACGCGCGCGGTTACACGCTCCTGTGCTGCTGCGTTCTGATCTGCATTGCGTCGATGGCGCGGATCATCCGCACCGGCAGCAACAAGGCCTCTCTCCTCTTCGCGATCTCCGCCGCCCTCGGCTTCTTCACCGTGCCGGTCATGCTCTACCCGTTCGTGATGCTCGCGATGTGGGGACGCAGGAAGGGCCTGGTGGCTGTCATCGGCGCGATCGTGCTGACAATCCTCCTCTACGCGCCGGTCCTGGTCGTCAGCGGGATCGAATCGCTGACTGCCAATCCCTACGTGCGTCCTCTTCCAATCGCAATTTTCTTTCGCAGCGTCCCTTCGTATGCGGCCGCGGTCTGGTCGAGCATGTTCGCCGGCGTTCCGCTGGTCATTCAGATTCTGGTCGCCATCGGATTCGTGATCGGAGTCCGCCGGCAACCGATCTGGCTCGGCTTCATGGCCGTGATGGCCCTCATCGCTCTGCAACGCGTGTTGCCCTTCCCGCGAATCTGGCTGCCCTTCCTGCTGCTGATGTTCATCACGGCCGCCGCGGCGTGGCCATGGAGTCGGACCGAGCCGGCCATCGCGGCGGCGGTCTTCGTTGCCTTGACCGTCGCAGGCATCAGCAGCTCACGTCTGCGCGAAACCGGCGAGCTGCGCGCCGTTCGCGAGATCACGCGTGAGCTCAACCGCCGCGCCAGTCCGGGCGATCCAGTGCTTGCTCTGCCGCCGTCCGACATTCCGCTGGCTCTCTACTGTCATCGAGTCGAAGTGTTGCATCCGGATGTGAATCGCGCACGACTCTTCGCGATCGAGAACCGCGATTACGGTCAAACGCTGCCGCGCACGCTCGCGTTTTTCAGGATCGATCCGAGACGATTTGCGATCCGGCGCGTGCGCGACTTCGGATCGTCGGCCCTCTACGAATTGGATGCGTTATGAAAGTTCTCTGGCGCAGGCTCGATCAACCGGGTCATGAATTCGTGGATCTGTCGCGCCAGGGATCCGACTGGCTGCTGAGCGGCGTAGCACTTTTCAAACATGAGACGATGCCGAGTCGTCTCGAATATCGGATCGTGTGCGATCCAGCATGGAGGACACGCTCCGCGACGGTCTCCGGGTCGGTCGGCGAACTCCGCGTTGCCGTAACGATTCGAGCGGATTCCGGTTCATGGACATTGAACGAACAAGTGACCGCGGCAGTGGCGGGCTGCATCGACGTCGACCTCAACTTCAGCCCATCGACGAATCTGCTGCCGATACGGCGGCTCAATCTCCAGGTCGGCGATCGGGCATCGCTCCGGGCCGCCTGGCTGCGTTTTCCGAGCTTTGCACTCGAACCTCTGGAGCAGACATACGCGCGGGTCAGCGATCGAATTTTTCGATACGAAAGCGCCGGCGGCAAGTTCGTTGCCGAGATCGAAACGAACGAAGCAGGTCTGCCGATGCGGTACGGAGATCTCTGGCGCGCGGAGGCTGACGCCTTTCACAACAGAGAATGAATCACCACAGAGACACAGAGTACACAAAGACCTTCTCTCTCTGTGCCTCTGTGGTGAACCTCACTTCGCCGCGCGAAGCCCTTTCTCGTAAGCCGGGTTCTTCTGACCCATGAGCCACTGATCGAACCAGCCGACGATGTACTGCAGTCGCTCGACGCGATGCCATGGTTTTCCGGAGCGCGACAGCTCGTGCGACTCGTCGGGAAACCGCACCATGACCGTCGGAATGTGCCGGTACTTCAGCGCGCGAAACATCATCTCGCCGCCGGCCATCGGCGGCGTGCGCCAGTCGGCCTCCCCTTCGATCAACATCAGCGGCGTCTTGACGCGCTCGATGTACGTGATCGGCGAGCGCGCCTTGTAGTCTTCGGGATCCTCCCACGGCGCTTTGTGGAACCACGTCGGCTGGAAGAGTGTGAAGTCGGCGACGTACCAGAAGTTCGCCCAGTCCGCGATGTCGCGCTGCGAGACACCGGCCGCGAAACGATCCGTCTGCGTGACGACCCAGTTGGTGAGCAGACCGCCGCCGCTGCCGCCGGTGACTCCGAGTTTCTTCGGATCGAGATAGCCCCTCGCCAGCAGCGCATCGACGCCGGCCATCAGATCTTTGAAGTCGTCGCCCGGATATCGATATTGGATGATGTTGCCGAAATCCTGGCCGTAGCTCGTGCTGCCGCGCGGATTCGGATAGAGGACGACGTAACCCTTGGCGGCCATCCACTGGAATTCGTGGTCGAAGGTGTAGCCATAGGCTGCGTGCGGCCCGCCGTGGATGTTGAGGACCATCGGGTATTTCTTGGTTGGATCGAAGTCCGGCGGTTTCTGGACCCACGCCTCGATCGTTTTTCCGTCGAAGCTCTTGTACAGCATCGCCTCCGGCTCGGTGAGCGTGATCTCGGAAAAGAGCTTCTCGTTGATATTTGTCAGGCGCGTCAGCGAACCCTTGTCGTCGATCGCGAAGAGATCGCCGATCATCCTGGGCGTCGAAATGAGCAGGATGGCACGGCCGTCGCGGACGATGAAGGTGAGGATGTCCTGATTGCCCTGAGTCCACGGGTCCATGCGACCGCTCGCGACATCCACTCGCTTCAGGTTGACCTTTCCTTGCTCGGCGGCAGTGATGTAGATCGTTGTGGAGTCGCTGCTCCACATCGGTCGCGCGCCGCGCGCGGCACGCGGGGCAGCCTGGTCGCCTGTCAGGCCGCTCAGCACATCGTTGTCGAATGAGGCCGTCAGGTTGCGCGGTTGTCCGCCGTCGCTACTGATGACGTAGAGATCCGCCTGCTGGTACGAATGCACGGGATTGTTGATCGTGCCGCGGAACGCGATCCATTTTCCGTCCGGACTCGGCGCTGGATCGGTGATGGGACCTTCGATGTCGGCCACCTTCGTCATCTCCCCGCCCCCGGCCGGAATCGCGTACAGATTGCTGTCGAAGCGATCGTAGTAAGGCTCGTAGGTGCGATTCGATGTGAAGTAAATCCGCGATCCATCCGGACTCCACAGCGGCTCACCTTCGCTGAAATCGCCGCTGGTGAGTTGCCTGGGCTTGGCCGGCTCGTCGGCAACCGGAACGTCGATCGTCCAGATGTGGACCGCCCGCGTCGGATCGAGATAGCCAGGACCATTCGATCGATACGTCGCCTGATTGATCACGCGAACATCGCTGACATGTTCCTTTTCATCCTTTTTCTTTTCTTCCACGTCCTCCGGCTTCGTGCGCGCAGTGAAGGCGATCGTCCGCCCCGACGGAGACCACGCCAGAGAGTCGATCGCGCGCGACAGTGATGTCACTGCGCGAGGTTCTCCGCCATCGAGCGGCAGGATGTAGATCTGCGCCGGCTGCGGCTTGCCATCTTTTTCGAGGCTGCGCAGGAATGCCAGGGACTTTCCGTCCGGCGACCAGCGCGGCGCGGTGTCGCTCGTTCCGGTCGTCATCTGACGGGGAGCGCCGCCTCGCGCCGACACCGACCAGATCGACGTGTCGTAGCGGTCTTTCTTTTCATCGACCGTCACGCGGACGAAAGCGATCTGCGATCCGTCGGGCGAGAGTTGCGGATCGGCGATCCACTGGAAGCGGAAGATGTCTTTTTCGGTGATGAAGCGGGCATCGGCGGCAGCGGCGATGAAAATCGCGAGCAGAAGCATTCGTTTCATGCGGGGGATTGTATTGCGTACACGACCAGGCCGGCAGTCAGCAGTCCTGCGATCGTAAATGCGATCAGACCCGCTTTCGGACGCTCGTGGACCTGGGGCAATAAATCGGAGGCGCCCAGGTAGAGGAGGAAGCCGGCGAAGAAGGAGAGCTGGAACGCGACGATGCGCGGCTCGAGTCGCAGCAGGCCGGCGCAAAGAGCGCCGACGACCGGCGCGACGGCGTCCACAAGCAACAATGTGATCGTTCGCGCGGCGTTGTTCCGCGTCGCGAGCATGAAGGTCACGGTGTTGAGGCCATCGGCGAAATCGTGCGCAACTACGGCCAGAAGTACTACGATCCCGACCTTCGTGCCGGCCTCGAAGCCGACCCCGATCGCGAGTCCATCCAGGAAGCTGTGAAATGAGAGGCCGAGGGCGCCCACCAGGCCAACGTTGTGGTGATGTCCCGGCGCATCGTGCTGCTTCTCACTGTGGATGATGGTCAGTTTTTCCAGCAGAAAGATCGCCAGGAATCCGACCACCACCGTGACCATCAATGCCCGAATCGGGATGCCTTCATGGAACGCCGCCGCTGTCACCTCCGGGATGAGATCGAGGAACGCGATGCCGATGACCAGGCCCGACGAAAACGCCATGATGTAGAGCAGATAGCGCTGGTATCGGAACGCGAACGCGCCGCCGGCGAGCGTCATCACGAAGGCGGAGAGCGCGTAAACCGCAGGCATTCTCGCTAGTGTATTCACCACAGAGGCACAGAGTACACAGAGAGGTTCTCTGTGGTGAAGACTAGTGGCCGCGCTTGCCTTCGGCGCAGGCGACCGTCGACGAAACGAGGTTGTCGATGTCGAACGGCTTCCGGATCAGACCCCAGACGCGCGAGGTATCGAGGTTCCGCACGTCTCGATGGCTCGCGCCGGTCATGACGATGACCTTCTCGAGCAGCGAGGGGCTGTCGCGCTGGAGTCTCTCCAGGAACTCGAAGCCGCTGACGTCCGGCATCATCAGATCGAGCAGGATGACCGAGTAGTTGTGTCGTTGGATCTGATCGAAAGCTACGCGGCCGTCGGCGGCAATGTCGACTTCGAAGCCGTTCTTGGAAAGGAGCGTCGTGAACAGCCCGCGCAGGGCCTGATCATCGTCGACGACGAGAACCGATGAACCGGGGACCGGGGGATCCGACCGGGACATTTGGGCATCAATCTATACTCCAGATGCAAAAAATGCCACGAAAATTTTGCGTTTGATGCAAATCCTACACGCGATCAGGCTTCGTAGACCCGCACCAGATAGACCGCATCGTTCTTCTTGATGGTGGCGATCGATTCGCGGCCCTTGGCGGGGGTCGCCATGCTGACAACTTCTGATTTGTTCCGCCGAACGAATTCAGAGAGGGCATCCTTGGGATTCATGGCTTCGATGATGATTGGTTTTGAATCCCCGGCGGACGAGTTCGGAAGCTGACGGCTCTCGATGGTGAACTGCAAATGGGGCCTCCAGTGAGTCAATATGGTGCCGCGATTTGCTTTGCACCACATCAAACAGCAATCTGCTTGCCAGCAAAAATGGTAGCCGTCATCCTGAGCCGCACCGACGGCGAAGGATCTCGTTCATGAGATGCTTCGCTGCGCTCAGCATGACGTGCGCGCTTCTCGTCGCCTGCAATCACGAGGCGCGATCGCTCGCCGGAGGAGATCCGGCGCGCGGCAAGGAAGCGATCGCGCGATACGGCTGCAATTCGTGTCACAACATTCCTGGCGTTCCGGGACCGAAGGGAATGGTTGGTCCGACACTCGAGCACATGGCCTCTCGCAGTGTCATCGCAGGAAAGTTGCCCAACAATCCGCAGACGATGATCGACTGGCTGCAGAACCCGACAAAATTCGACCCGCAATCCACGATGCCGAACCTCGGCGTCACTCCTGCGGATAGCCGCGACATCTCGGCCTATCTCTACACGCTCAAATGACGTTTTATGTCGAAAAAAAACTGGCGCTCGGTTCGATCAGCTTCGGCGTGACGCCGGGAGAGTCCGAGGTCGACAACGATTCCGAGCTGAGCACGGGCGCGACCGGAGAGTTCATCCGGCGCGGCGGCGAGAGATTTTTCTTCGGCGGTCACGACGCGTTCCATGCACCGACGTTGCCGCGTGCGCCCTCGATCAGCAGCATGCCCTTCTGGTCTTCGCTGAAGCCGGATGGGACGCCGCGATCGTACGGATTCCTGGCGTCGATGGCCTTCGGTATCGTGTTCGTTCTCCTCGGATTGGCCGTCGTTGCGCGCAAAGGCCCGCAGGGATGGATCGAGGTGATCCTGGGCCTGATCGCCATCGCCGTTCCGATCGTCATGACGGCGCAGAAGCGCAAGAAGATTCGCGAGCAGGAAGAACGCGACCGCGCCGAGCGAGAGGCGATCGAAAAACGGAATCGCGAATCGCTCGCGGCCTACATGGCGGCGCTCGATCGAGTCCGCGAAACGCGCGACGACGCTTCGATCGCTCAACTCCGACTCCAGCGAGAGAACCTCACCATTCCGATGGAGATCTGGAGCGGAGCCGCGCGGCGAACGGCACTGTTGATGGCCTTCGATGCGCTGAGCAAGCGCGGACCGGGCGGAGCAAAGGAAACCGGACAGCTCGTCGATCGCGTGTCCGAAGCGTCGGGATTGACGCCCGATGACGCCAGGGCGATCAAGAGCGACCTGTACCGCACTCTCCTCTGGCATTTGATCGCGGCCAATCGTCTCGGAATATCGCACGCGCAACAGCTCCAGGCGATACGAGACGTATTTGGAATCGGCGACCTGGAAGCGAAGACGGTCGATCAATTCCGCCGCGTTCGCACCATCACGCCGCAAACACTGCCGCGCGTGCGATGCACGACCCAGCTGCAGTTTCAGGAGTACTGCATCTACGAAACGCCGACCGACCAGGGAACGCTGCACGCCACGAACAAACGCACCATCATCGAGGGCAAAAAGAGAATCGAGATCCCCCGCGGCGTCGATGTCAGCGTCAACGCCGATGTGAATTTGATCACCCTGAAAACTGACCCCAAAAAGCCCGTGCGCCTCGAGGTCGAAGAGCCTGTTTACGCGGCGGCGATTCTCGACGCCGCCTCGCAGATCGACGAGCGCCCGCGGGGTTTCGCCTAGCCCTCACCCGCCGCTTCGCGGCACCCTCTCCCGCAAGCGGGAGAGGGACTGCGTCGTGAGAGCCCTCGCCCCGCGCAGCGGGGAGAGGGTGGTCCCGCGGAGCGGGACCGGGTGAGGGGCCTTAGTTCCCTACCGCGGTCGGCGCCCGCTTCGCATCGGGATACGGCACGCCATCGCCTTTGATCGCCTGCCACAGGATGCGATTGAACGTTTCATCGTCGACGGCATCGGGGCGCGAGAAATCGAGCATCCCCACTTCCGGTCGCTCCGGGCCGGGCGGATTCTTCTCGTTCATGTCGATATTCGGCGTGATGGCCGCGTATGGCGTGAGGTCGGGCTGCGAAGAAAAGATGCCGCGCAGCGGACGGCCGAAGTGATCGAACTGCGAAAGCGAGTCGAGTCCCAGGATTTCCTCGATCGTGGCCAGGACGTCGGTGGTGTTCGTGAAGCGATGCACGACGCCGGCCCGGCTGTAAGCCGAAATCGCGAGAAAGACGGAGCGGTGCGAGTCGACGTGATCGGGTCCGCTCTGCGCGTCGTCCTCGAGGACAAAAATCACGGTGTCGCACCAGAAAGGCGATTTCGATACGGCCTCCACAACGCGGCCGAAGGCGAGGTCGTTGTCGGCCATGTAGGCGCGAGGCGTCGGCTTGTTGTGCGTGAGCCCTGAGGTGTGATCGTTGGGCAAAGACATGATCTCGAACGCCGGCAGGTTGCCTTCCGCGACATACCGGTTGAACTCCGCGAGCCAGGCGTCGACGCGCTTCTGATCGGAAACATCGAGATCCCATCCGATGTAATCGGGCGACACGGCGGTGAGAAGCGCGCTCTTCGTTCCAACCGTCCTGGTGCCCATCCCCGCCTCCGCCCCCTTGACGGTGAATTCTCCGTAGTCGCGGAAGGAGATCTTTTTTCGCACGGCCAGATCCCACAGATAACCGGTCGAAGGAGAATTCACGTCGTCATCGTCGTTGACGATGCGCTCGCGATTCTCTCCAGCATAATCGTACGTGCGCCCGCGGCTCGAATACTGCGACGGAACCGTCTTGCCTGCGTAATCGGAGATATAAGCCGCCATCGACCAGGTGTGGCCGTCGGCGCTCACTTCCGCATTCACGAAGAAGCGATCGAAGAGCCCGAACCGCTTCGCGAGCGCATGGTGGTTCGGAGAATTGCTCTCCCCGAAATAGACCAGCGAGCGATCGCCGTCGCCTTCCGGCATGTCGCCGAAGACCTGATCGTAAGTGCGATTCTCTTTGATGATGTAGATGACGTGTTTGAACGGTGGATACTTCGCCGCGGTGCGTTTTGTGTCCCATCCGTTCGCAGTCGCGACACGCCGCGAAAGGCTGGCCAGGTCGCCGACATTTTCGGGGAACGACAACACCGATCCGTCGAGCTGTCCGAGAGTGTAGTCGCGGGCCTTCGGCGGAGTCGCTCCCGGTTGAACGCGGCCCGGATCGGGAGCCGAACCGGCCCCCTTCGCGCTCGCGACGAAAATCGTCGATCCGACTCTCGCCAGCGCGGCGGGATACCACTCCGTCGGAACGCGGCCGAGAAGTTTCCCTGTCGCAACCTCAAACACCGCCACGGCGTTGTTATCAGCCTCGGCCACAAAGAGTCTTTTGCCGTCGCGCGACATCGCGAGCGCGTTGGGCGTGCTCCCTTCGCGGGGGCCCGACGGCGGCGAATCAGTAAACATGTTGACCTTTTTCGACGTCGTGGTGTTGATGACAGAAATCGTGTCGGTGGTGGCCGACGTCGCGTAGAGGCGCGAGCCGCTCAACAGGAGCGCAGATGGATGCCGTCCGGCCGCGATTCGCGATCGTTCCGAGAGGAGTCCGTTTTGGCCACGCGCGAAAGCGTTGACGGTCGAGTCGCCCCAGCACGAGACATAGAGATGATTGCGGTCGGCGACGACTGCGTAGGGGTAGCGATCGGTGACGACGTGTTGCACGACGGCGCGCTCCGCGACGTCGATGACAGCGATGGTATCGCCGAGGTTCTCGGCGGCGTAGAGGAAGCGACCGTCGGGCGAGAATGTCAGGCCAGCGGGATACGCTGTGCCGGAATCCTTCGGATTCTTTTTCGGAGCGCGCAGCGCGATCGTCCCATCGGCGGCCGCCCGACCGCCCTCCCATCGGTAGACGTGGATGACATCGTCGTTGCCGCCCGATGCGTAGAGCGTGCGGCCGTCGGGAGCGAATGTCAGGCCGAGGAACGCGGCGGGCTGCTCGATCGTTTGAAGGACGTCGCCGCTGGCGCGATCGACGACTTGAATTCCCTGCTGTCGCCATCCGTTGAGAAGGAGCACGAGCTGGTTGCCGTCCGGCGACGGGAGCATCGCGAGCGGAAAGTTGCCGACCTTATGGGGCGATGCGATCGGGTCGAGCATGGCGCCGGTTGACAGACGTGTAGCAAGCAGAAGAGTCAAAAGCATGGCGTGATGATACCTATCGCGACAAAATCGTCCAGAGTCCGATGACGATGAAGCCCGCGCCTGCGATCAATTTCAACGTCTGCGGCCGGACGAAGCGCTCGAGCTGTCCGCCCACCAGCACACCGAGTCCCGCGGCCAGGACCAGGGCGGTGGAGCTGCCGGCGAACACGATCCATTTGTTCGTTTCGGGCTCGGCGGAGAAGAGCATGGTGGCAAGTTGCGTCTTGTCACCGATTTCTGCGAGAAAAACGGTCATGAAAACGGCTGAGAATGTTTTCCACACGCGGGGAGTTTAGTCGTTCTTGACACACCGGAGAGCGGCCGTATCTTGCGCCGCGATTCGCGAGAGTCGTGTTACAAGGCGTGTGAGACTTCGCAGGCGGCTCAGATGCGAGGCGCGTGAAGCGAGCGCGAGGAGTCGTACAAATCAGTACGTCGAAGAGCGCGAGCGAACGCAACGAAACAGATGAGCCGCATGCGCAGCCGAACAGGGGCCCGTAGCTCAGTGGTAGAGCAGCTGGCTTTTAACCAGTTGGTCGTAGGTTCGATCCCTACCGGGCTCACCAAAGGTTGCCACGAAGCGTGTGAGACTTCGCAGGCGCTCAGTTGCGAGGCGCAGGAGTGAGCGCGAGGAGGCGTACGAAAAGTACGCCGCACGAAGCGCAACGAGTGCAACGAAGCAGATGAGCCGCATGCGAATCGAACGTCCCCATCGTCTAGAGGCCTAGGACACCGCCCTTTCACGGCGGCAACACGGGTTCGAATCCCGTTGGGGACGCCAACACTCTGCGCAATGAATTTGGCCGTGTTCGACGCGCGACCCCGAAGGACAGTCTCGTCGAACGGCTCGACGAAGCACCATCAGTCAAGGGCTCGGCTCCGGCTACTGCGTCCTAGTGCTGTGGCCGCGAGCGGAGGAGCGAGCCAATGTCAACGCCGATGCCGAACGAGAAGCTATTAAGCTGTAAGAGAACGCTGCGGCTATAGTCGACTTCCAGATCGAGATAGGGACGCAGCTTGACTTCCACGCCCGCATTGAAGCCGTTGTCACGAGTGAGATTCGCGTCGCCGGTTTGCACACTGGCGGATTTGTAGCCCTTTCGATTCTTTGATTTTCCGCTGGCCGCACACTTCTCCCCCGACGAGCACCGGAAAACTCTGCTATGGACGGTCTGCGTGCCCCCCGGTGCAATGTCATAGGCGGAAGCCGTCAGGCTAAATGGGCCCGCATCCACTCCAGTCCCTGCTTCGAACGACGCGTTGTAGCCGAAGGACGTGAAAGGCCGATGAAAAAAGCGAGTGTCCGAAATTGTGTTTCCCGCTCCACCGTCGATGAACGGCGTGAAGTTGCCCCACCCATGCTCGATATGATTTGACCAATTCCATGTGGCGTGACCCGTGCTCAGGCCCTTTTTGGTATCGCCGGTCGGCGCTCCGAGATGAATAGTCGAGGCATAGTTGAATGCCTTCCCTGGAAAACTCCACTTTAAGTTCGCGCCGAAAGCGCCTAAGCCATTACCCGAAACAGCAGATGGTTTTTTCTGCTTGATCGAAGAGGGTGTGCCGACAAAATAGTAAGGAACGCCGAGGTCCACACCAAAATGGTGTGAAAAGTTGTAGCCCACTCCCGTAGCAAGATCCGTGATCGTCCCGTCACCGCTCGAGCTGCCTTCGAATTTCATGCCGAATCCCCAACCGGGTGTGAACCCTTCCTGGGATTTTTCAGTGGATCCGGTGGCAGCTGGGCCCGGAGTCTGTGCGTGGATTGCAGAAGCCCAAGCGAACAGCGCAAGCAATGACAAAACCATCACGCAACGACAGCAGTACGGCAACCGATTCGAATAATCTCTATATTTTTTTCGCATCCACCATATCTTCTCCCCCGCCCCTTCAAGATGACCTGTGTGCATACCTTGCTTACAAGTGGCTCATCGATAACTATTCCGAGCAGCAGGATCGTCAGCGCCAGCATCCATAGTCCGATCGTCGAGAGCGCCGGGATCGATGCCGCCGAAAGCACGGTCACAGTCGCCGTGCTGCTGTTGTTCGCCGGATTCGTGTCGGGGCTCGACGAGCTGACGGTCGCGGTGTTGGAGACGCTGAAGCCTTCTACTCACGCGCTTCGTTCTCTGCCGCGGCAGCTATCTCTGCGGTCTGGTTGCCGCAAAGCTGTTTGCAAGAGTGCACTGCACGCCTGAACACGTGGATGTCAAACGGCTTCGCCACAAATTTGCAAATGGGTTCAGGATATTGTCCGTGCAGAGCCGAACGGATAACGCGGGTATCGGCGAGGCGATGATGCTTCAGATACGCAATCACTTCGTGCCCATCATCCCGCACTCCGGCGTCCACGACGACCAGATTAAAAATGCCGGAAGCAAGATGCCGAATCGCTTCCGTGGACGTAGCGGCGACCTGAACCGTGAATCCGTCGCGGGCTAACACAGTGCGGAGAAGACGCGCGATAGCGGCGTCCGGTTCGTGAGCGAGCGCGTTACAAAAAGCGTCGGCGACCACAATCCATCTCCTGCAACTGGTGCTCCAGATCGCCGTCCGTCGCTCCTCATTCACCATCGAAGTTGACACCGTGACTTTCGATCCCCGATATTGCTCCGATCCACAGCCCACTCCGGTCCAGTGGTTTGGCAGTGGGCTGACGGTCGAGAGTCAACCGCTACTTAGCGCAGGCGTCAACCGCATCCACGAGCTGATGAATATCGAAGGGCTTGACGATGACGCAACAGACTTCCTGGAGACCTGCAGAGCCGGCCTCTCGCGGAAACGCCGTGGCGATCACGGTCTTCGAGATCATGAGCGGATTCGTGCGCGCCAGATGTTCGATGACATCGAAGCCATTGGTACGAGGCATCATCAAATCAAGCACGAGTGCGGCATAGCCATCAGCGTCGAGGCGCTCTATCGCTTCCCGACCGTCGGTCGCCTGATCCACTCGATAACCTTCTCTCTCCAGGACTTTCGCTTCCAGCCCCCGGATGTGCTCGTCATCATCGACTACCAGGATCGTCTGCTGCACCATCACAGATATGTTCTGCAAGAAGCGCGCAGAGACCTTGCCGACTCGATCTGTCATTGAGACGACAAGTCACGCGACGCGCCGGAGAGCATCGAGTTCCCGGAGCAAGGTCAGCAGGCGGTTTTAAACTCCCAAACGTTGGGGACGCCACTTTAGATCTGGCGAGATCGCAGCGCTGTCCGAAACTCAAAATAGGCACGGAGCACGCCGGCCGGATCCTCGAGTTGAGGGTAGTGGCCGATGCCGGGAAGGCTGACGACATCCACATCCGGCACCTCTTCCCGCAAACGGGCCACCATTCGCGCTCCCGAAACTGGATCGTCGAGACCGCTGATCATCCGAAGCGGCACGCTCGAGCGCAGGGCACCGACCCATCGGTCACGCTGGCGACGCCGCTCGGCCATATAGCCGATCAGCTTGTGCGCGATGCGTTGCCCGCCATTGAAAGCAACCAGGCTCCACAGCTCGGCCAGCTCGGCCGCCGAGGGCTTCGTGTTCGCGCCGAAGACCACTGAGATCGAGGCGCAGAACCTGCGCTCGGTCATCAGCCTGCCGACCAGAAACCCGAGCGGGCTGGCCAGCAGCCTCTGGGTGAAGGTCGGACGGTGCGCCTCCGGAATGACTCCGCCATTGAGCATGCAGACCGATCCGATGGTGAGCCGATTGTCACTGGTGTTGACGCGCTCCGCGTGCCGCGCAAGCAGCTCCTGAGCGACGGAATCTCCCACATCGTGGGCAAGCAGGTGAACGCGCCGTACAGCGAGCGCGTCGAGCAGCTTCTCGACGATGTCTGCCTGATCCACCAAAGAGTAGTCGTACGCGACGGGCTTGTCCGAGAATCCATACCCGAGCATGTCTGGCGCAATCACCCGCCAGCGAGCGCATAGCTCAGGCCACAGGCGGTGCCAGTCCCAGGAGGCAGTGGGGAACCCGTGCATGCACAGGAGGACTTCAGCCCCCGACACCCCGGCATCCTGATAGAAGACAGCGCGTCCCCCATGGCGGAACGTGCGACCGCTCGCCCGCCAGCCGTCAATGGTCTCGAAGCTCCTTCCCAACTAATGCACCCTTTGCAGCTTCAGGAACCACTCGACTAGAAGGAAGACGCTCACACCCGTGAGCAGCGTGAGGATCAAACCAACAAATCGTTGCCGCAGGAAAACAAGGAGTGCAACCGCATTGAAGGCGAGAAGAATGCTCAGGAGCGCGCTCGCGAAAAACAGCTTGCTCTGCTCCGTTCGTGGATGCTGAATGGAAAGAAAGAGCGTGAGCGCGACCAGCGAGAGCGTCAGCGCTGGAAGATTCCAGAGCCAGACCCTTTTCCACATGAGGTTCTCTCCGCCTGTCTTCCGGGCGGTCGAAACCGCCCGGAAGTACAAGGTGGTCGGTTTACTTGATGCTGACGTTACCTCCCCCCAGAGTGCCGCTGACTGCAAAACCTTGCGAGGTCGAGATGGCAATCGACTGTTGCATCGCATCCGCCCGTGCGGTCCAGGTCTGTGCGGAACCATCGGAGGCAACGTACGTCCCGTCAACTGAGAAAGCGCTATTGCCAACCATCAACGCGTGCGCAACCGTCCCCTGCTGAATTGAGAAGCCACTGTGATCGTTCAGCTCCAGTTTGCCTAAGAGATTTCCTTTTTGATCCACGTGTGCTTCCAACGCGAACGTCGTCCGGCCCGATCCGTTTTGCACCCAGCCCTGTGCCTGCACCATCTGACCGGATTTCAGTGGCACACCGCCACCACCGTTAGCGTTGCCGAAGTTGACGAGGTCGATCGCGAACGATTGCTCGAGCGAGCTGGTGGCTGCGTTGTTGAGGAAGTCGGGAAATGTGCCCGCGGTCGTGAAGATGTTCTGCACGACCAGCTCTCCAGTCGCGAAGTTGATCTCGTTGGAATCGGCACCGAGTGCAATCATCGCCCCCAACGTAACGCTGGGAGGGCCGAAGAAAACCAAATTGAACTCATAGTTAAAGACATCGCCGGGAGTTGACGTCACGGAAACAAAGCCTGCTGCCTGGATCGCCGAGACCAGAGTTGCGCGAGCTCCCGCGGCGGCGTTTACAAAGCCGGCAAGTTGAATCGCATAAGTCCCGGCAGCTTGCATCTGCCTGGTCTCATCCACGCTGTCGCCGTTGGCTGCCGCGCAGTTTGCACGATTGATCGAGACCTGGATCGCCTGCGTCAGGGCCACCTGTTCGGCCTGATTCAACAGCCACGCGTTGGCAGCATCGGCCTCAGCCTGGGTGATTCCGGGCTGGGCCTGGATCGGTGGAATTGTCAGCAGCACCGGTTGAAAAATTGTCCCGAAATTGGGATCACAGGGATCAAGCGCCATCAATCCATACCTGGCGGCGAGAATTGCGCTCGCTCCGGCTCCCAGGGCGCCGACAACAGCGCAAATCTTCGTCGCGAGCGGTTCCGGCGTAAGACCGCAGATCGCGGCGATCGTGCCCAATCCACCGCCCACGCCGCCGAGGATCGCGGCATATTTGGCGAATTTGTCTTTTTCGTCCTGCGTGTATCGCTTTTTCGCATTGACGGTGAAGTTCACTTGAGCCGACTCGTCGCCGTCCGCGCCTTGAATGAATGCGCTGACCGTCTGCCCGTCCTGGAGTGCGAGGAACGTAATCTGTTGCGGGGAAAAGTATCCGGGGACAACAAAGTTTCCGCCGGGGATGATCACAACCAGCGGCTCGCCCTCACCGTTCTCATTTGGATCGCCGGAGAACAGCGTGGCATCCACAGTGACCTGGTCACCGGCGTGGACGTTGTTAATTGTCAAAACCTGAGGGCTGCCGCTCGTAATGGTGTAGGTCTGCGCTGGCGCGGCCGTCGGTAATACCAGTAGCGTCACTGCAAGAAAAGCCCAGATTTGTAGAGCACGGGGTAGACATCTCGTCTTCATTTCGTCTCCTTTCACGACAATTGCGCGAAGGATCCGGGCTGATTCCCTGCGTGCTGGTTACCGGGTTGGACAAGGACGGAATTCTATCAAGGCGGAATAGCCTCGGGATGTAAACCCTCACTTGTGTTAGTTATTGTTATTGAGCGGCGCCGGAGCGCATGTCGTAGCGCGGCCGAGGTGATTGAGGGCGGTGGCGGTAAAGCGGCAGTCGACTTCCATTTTCGAAATGGCGTCGACGATGGCCGGCATATCGCGCTGGAATTTCTCCACTTCGGCTCGCGCGGTCGAGGGCTGCAGGGTCATCCGGCGGCCTGCCTGCGCCGTTTCGATGAGGATGTCGGGCGACCAGCCATTCGGCCAGCTCGCGTCGAGGATCTCCATCGCCGTGCGCAATCGGGCCAGTTGTCCACGGACGCCGTTGACAGAAGCGGCGGGTGCTTTCACGAGAACCTCGACGCGTTGATTCACCGGCGCAGGTGGAACAGCGATGATTGTCGTGAGCGTGGCGCCGTCGTAACGCCAGGTGCCGCCGCTGACCGAATCGGGCGGCAGCGTCGAAACGAGCCGGATCTCGTAGCCGCGCGTCGCGGGCATCCCGGGATATGTGCCTTGCACTGGAAGGATCTCGATCCTATCGCGCGAATGCCGGACCGTCGTCCACGCGAACTCTGTGGTCTTGTAGCCGAGTGTGTTGCCGGCGTCCTCGTATACGCGGGTCTCACCCGATTCTCCCGGAAAGATCGTCAAGATCAATGCGTCGTTGCGCATCTTCGGCTGCATTGGAACGATCGCGCCGGCCTTCACGTAGACCGGAATCTCGTCGAGTGCGAAGCTGCGCTCGATCCTGGCCGGACCTTTCAACTCGCTTCCAGTGAACCACTCGATCCATGTGCCTGGCGGGAGCCAGATGCTCTTCGTCGCCAGCTTCGATGCATCGCGCACCGGCGCCGCAATCGGCGCGACGATCATGTCGCTGCCGAACAGATACTCATCCTTGAACTCGTACGCCTCGGCCGCCTCCGGATAGTCGTAATAGAGTGGATGGCATATCGAAATCGCCGTGTCGTACGCCGCGCGAGCTGCGGTATAGATGTACGGAATGAGCGACTCGCGCAACAGATACGCATCGCGCATCGCCGACGCGTACTTCGCCGGATAGGCCCAGATGCGTCGCTCCGACTGCGGATCCTTCGTGGTGTGCGTGCGGAGGATCGGACTGAAGGCGCCCCACTGAATCCAGCGCGTGTAGAGCTCAGGATAGTCAGGATCCTGCGGCACGCCGGCGGCCGGTTTGGAGCCGAGGTTGACGCGCATGTGGCCGCCGATGTCGTGACTCCAATATCCATAGCCGACGTTGGCCGCCGTCGCGGTGAAGTACGGCTGAAAGGCAAGCGAGTCCCAGACCGCGATGGTGTCGCCCGAAAATCCGATCTGGTAGCGGTGATTGCCCAGCCCGCCCCAGCGGTGGAAGAGCAGCGGACGCTTGCCGCGGCGCTCCATGTCTGTGAAGTGCGTGTAGTTGAGCCACCAGGTCGGATTGACGCCGGTGAGGCCGGTGGTCTGCTCCTGCTGCCAGTCGAGCCAGAAAAAGTCGATGCCCTGTCGCTCCAGCGGATGGTGAAGGATCTTGAAGTAGTTCTCCGCGAATTTTTTGTTGGTGATGTCGAACGGAACGTACTTCTTCGTCGCCGGATCGATTCCCATCGCCCGCGCCATCTCGGGATACTGTTCCTCGTGCGGCTGCACGCCGGAGGCGGGATGCATGTTGAGCGTGGTCTTCAACCCCTGCTGATGGACCCACTCCAGGAACTTCGACGGATCAGGAAAGTAGCTCTTGTTCCAGGTGTAGCCGGTCCACCCTAACGTGTGGCCCGACTGATCTTTCTTGTTCTCCCACCACTTCACCCCGAAGGTCGGGTGCCAGTCCATATCGATGACCAGCACATCGAGCGGGATCTCGTGCTCCTGAAATCCTCGGACCAGCTCCTCGAATTCGGTGTCGGTATACGCCCAGTAACGCGACCACCACGTGCCGAATGTGAAACGCGGCGGCAGCGGGATCTTCCCCGCCACTTGCGTATAGTCGTAGAGCGCCTGCTTGTAGTCGTGACCGTAGGCGAAGAGGTAGAGGTCCTGCCGCTTGCCGCTCGGACGCTCCATCACCCACGGCCAGCCGGAGTTGTCGAAGAGCGGGCGGTCGGAATCGTCGACGACCACCCATCCGTCGCGTGAGATCAAACCGGCGCCGAGGGGCGTCGATCCCTTCACGCCGTCGAGCGTGCGGATCGTGCCCTGAAGATTCCCCTTGTCCTGCATGCCGGGCGTCCACGTCACGGTCTGCCCGTTCAGGTCGAACTGCGCGCGAAGGTTGTCGCTGGAGAATTCGCCGGCCTTGTAGCGGACCGCCAGTTGATCGGTCCGCAACACCAGCCAGTCGCTTTCGTGAATCGTTTTGAAATTCGGAACGGGCAGCAGGCGATTGACGAAGACGAGCGAGGCGTGATCTTCGAAGTGCCTGTCCGCGGCCCACTCCATGCGGATCAGACGCGGAGTCAGCACGGTGAAGCGCGCCGATCCCTCCACCACCACCGCCTTCGGATCCGCGATCGGATTCCACGCTTGCTCTGCCGGCGCCGGCAGTGCAATGAGCAGGAACAGCAGAAGGATTTTTCGCACACGGGTTACGATACTCGGTCATGGATCGATTCGCATTGGCACTCGCCGTCGCGCTTGCCGTCGGCCAGCAAGCGCCTGACTTCACTCTTCGCGATCAAGACGGAAAAGCAGTGAAGCTCTCGGAAGCGCGCGGGCACAAGGTCGTGCTGGTCTTTTATCGCGGCTACTGGTGACCCTACTGCGTCCGGCAGTTAGTCGGACTTCGTGATCTGGCCCGCGCCTTTCCGGACGTTCGCATCGACGCCATCAGCCCCGATGGCATCGGCGAGAGCCGTGATCTCGCCCGGAAGATCGCGGCGGACGGCCGCGGTCCGCTCGGCTTCTCACTGCTGTCGGACGCGCGGTCCGGGACAATCAATCGTTACCAGTTGCGCGATCCGGCCTATGCCGGTCAAAAGATCGATGGCGTTCCGCATCCGGCCGTCTTCGTGCTCGATCAATCGGGACGTATTCGCTGGATGAAAATCGAGAGCGACTACCGCGAGCGGCCGTCGAATGAAGAAGTGGCGACCGCTCTCGACGCATTCGATTGAGCGTCGTTCACTTGATCCAGGAAGCCCCGTCGACGCGGATGAACTCTTTTGTCCCCGGCCGCCCGGTCAGGCGCAGCCACGCCGGCCCCCCTTCGCGATCGAGTCGCACTTCGATGTCGAAGAACGGGCAACACAGCCGCTCCTGGGCCGCCCATTCCATGATCATGGCGACCGTTTTCGCGTCGGATGGAAACTTGAGCTCGTAGCCGTTGGGTAACTCGCGGACGCCGAGCCTGACGGCGCGCAATGCCGGTCCCAATTCGTCGAAGTGTCTCTTACGAACTTCGGGTGAGAACGCGTAGAGGTTGCATGCGAACGGCGATTGTTTGCCTCCGGGAGGGGCCGGTGTTGTGCAAATGATGGACAGGAGAAGCACTAGAAATTGTTTCATGACCAACACGTTAGGACTTCAAGTCGACTTGAGGTCAACAGGCGGTCTGTCAATGTTTCGTTACGGAGATCGATGCGATAATCATGGCTGATGTTCGGAATTGGTGAAGTCGCGCGCCGAGTGGGCGTGCGACCCTCAACTGTGCGCTACTACGAGGCACGCGGACTGGTGGCGGCCGACAGGCGCGTCGGCGGCAAGCGCGTTTATGGCCAGGAGGCCATCGAGCGGCTGGCGCTGATCGCGTTCGCAAAGAAGCTCGGTTTCAGCCTCGCCGAGATCCGAACATTGTTCGACGGCTTCTCTGCCGACATTGCCCCCGGCCGGCGATGGTCTGATCTCGCTGCCACGAAGCTCGCCGAGCTCGACGCCATGTCGAAGCGGATCGACCTCATGCGCGCCGCGCTTCACAAAATCTCGCAGTGCGGCTGCGCCGATCTCGATCAATGCGCGCGCGCCATCGCCGCGAAGACGTCGCGTGACGCTAGTGCACCGCGTCGCGCAGCTCCTGAAGATCGGCCGCGTGGATCACATTTCCCACCATGATGTTGTTTGCAAACGCGGGCGTCGGCACGCCCAGCGTTGTGAAAGCCGCGAAAACGGAGCTTCGAAGCTCGAGGATGTGACCAGCCCGCACCAGCGTGACTCCGGGCATGATCGGCGAATCGGTCCACATGCTTTGCGGCAGGCCGGCAAGAGTGTTGACGAGGTTGGCCGCCGTGCGCATTTCGTTGACATGGTCTGCACGAATCATCGTCACGCCGGCGGCGATCGGATCGTCGCTGAACGTCACGGTGGTCGCGACGTCAGGAATGCTGAACGACGATGTGCCGCCCGATCCGGTTGCGCGTATGCGATAGAGATAGGCCGTCGAGGGAGCAACGTTATCGGGAAACGGCGAACTCACCGAATTCCCAATCACCTGGAGGGGCGCAGCCGCGGACATGCGGGCAATCTCGTATTGCGTGGCGCCGGACCCGGTCCACGAGACAGCGACCTGCGTCGTCGATTGCGCCGTTGCCTGAACCATGGTCGGAATCGGCGGCGCGTTATCGCCCGTCGTGAGCACTGTCATTGAAAACGGCGGCAATGTGAATGCCTGCGAAGGATCGAACGCCGGCAAGCTCATCGTCTGAATGACGACGTTCTCCGCGCTTTCGTTGTTGTCGGTGATGGCATTGGCGAACAGGCGGCGCATGGTGACCGGTCCCGATGGCGCATACAGCCCGCTGAAGTTGACGTCCAAGTTCGATGTGCGATGGAGGTTGAAGACAATGACCGATCGGTGATTGCCGTTGACGAATGCATAAGATTGAATGAAGTGCGCGTTCATGTACTGGATAGTGTTCACGAGAGGCTGATTCCAGGTCGGGTTGTCGCCCGATTGCGTGGTCTGCACGAGATCGCCGCCGAGGGCCTCGTTGGCCAGTTTCACAGCGAGGAACTGCGGCCTCTTGCGATCGGTAACGCCCATGTCGCGAACGGATCCCCACAGAAGGATGTATTTGCCGTCGGGGCGGCCGTTGGCGTAGGAGCTCAGCGAATATAGACACTGGTTCCTGATGCCGAGATCTCGCAGCATCATCAGCATGTGATCGGCGACTGCGACGCCTGCTCCGATCGACGGCGTAAAGTCGTTGAGACGCGGTTGCGAGATCGTCCCGCCGGTGGTGTGCAGATTCACCTCATAGATTGAAAGCGGGAGCGGCCTTCCGGAGGCCGCCATATTGTCGTGGTTCTGCCGCATGTAGCCGGTGGTGTTGATCATCTCCGGCTCGGCAAATAGCGGTCCGAACAAATTCTCATCGGTGTCGAAGCTGGTGATATTGCCGCCGAAGTACGGAGCGACGGCCATTGAGTCGTTATTGCTGCTCGCGTTGTGAATCCGCGTATTGCGGTTCGTGAAGTCCGCCTGTCCTCCGAGGACCAGGTCGTACTTCGAGCCGACGAAGTAGGGCGAGCTCCTGGCCACTCCGAACATCTCACTTCCTCGCGCGGCATACGACTCCGGATCGAAGGGATTTGAATTACCGATCGTAGCTCCGCGGTAATTCAAGTTGTTCCATGCCTCATTTCCAAACTCGAGATGGATGATTGGAAGGGTGTCGGTCCACGGCGCGGTGCGGCCGCGAGCAGCGCGCTTCGCACCATACGTGCTGCCGCTCGGTCCACTGAGATACTCGATCAGGTTGCTCATCTCCTGAGTGGTGAAAGTCGTCGGCACGATCCACCACGGCTCGGCATGCAGAAGGTCGCAAAGCTCGAGAAACTCATGCAGTCCGTACATGAGGTCCTCATGACTCGTTCCGTCCGCATCGATGTTCGAGCTGCTGTAACTCTCCCGCTGGCGCGCGAATGGTGGCGCGATCTCGTTATCCAGCGAGTCGCCGAGGTGTTCCACCCAGGTGCGAAGAATTGCAGGATTGAAACTCTTCAGGGCATTCACAACGGGATCGCGGAACGCGGTCGTGTTGGTCACATCGCCACTTGTCTGCGTCAGGCTGACCTCATCGAGCAGCACGATGGATCCATTGACAGCGGTGAAGCTGAGCGTCAGCGTCCCCTGCACTCCGTTATCCGTCGCGAGGAAGTCGATGTTGTACGTGTTCCATACTCCCGTCAGCGATTGGGACTGATTCAAGAACACGACATTCGCAGACGGCCCACGCCCGAGGAAGAGCGCGACGCTGTTGGAACCTACGGCTGCACCCCTCGCTTTGAACGAAAGACGGAAGTTTCCATTGAGCTGGATGAACGGACCGGCGGCGCCCGAATCGAAATTCGCGCTGATGCGCGCGGTGTCTCCCTGCGCCGGAGCGGAGAGGCGAATCGACTGATGGCCGGGCGTATCGGGTGCCAGGTCGACGGTCTCGCCGCTGATCGTTCCAGCGCCCGCAGTTGACGTTGACCACCCGTAAGACGCACCACCCAACCCGCTCCTGCGCAACAGGATGTAATCGCCGGCGGCTGGAGCGGTCCCCGAATCTGTGAATTGGTAGGAAGAGCCGGTCGTCGTGTTTGGGGCCGCAGTCATGGAGCTGATCGTTCCGGCTCGTCCTTTGGCCACACCGACGATCACTTCAAATGACGCTCCGTTCCAGAAACCGGTCGGCCAGCGCGACTGGTTGCTGTTGTAATCGTCAACAAACCCCGTCGCCGTCCCCGACGCCACGTGGACGAGCGATTGGGAGATCTGTCCCTCGAACCCCGGATTACGGAAGACGAGGTTCTTCGTGATCTGCGCGGAGTCGTAATAGGTCTCCCATCCCAGGTTGATGCCGAAGCGCTTGACGCCGGGGACGGCGACGCGGGTCGACACGTCGATCGTGGTCGCGGCGTGAAGCGACGGACAGAGAAGTGCGACAAGGAAAAACCGGAAGCTCCGCACGTTGCGCTCTCTCTACAACTACCTTCAGAATGTGTTTGTAGTTGGCCAACAACCGTGTCGTGTATCACGTCCGAACGACCGTTCTACTTTAGTGAAATATCCTGAAAATAAAACTATAGTTCGCTCAAAACTAAGGAGGAACTATGAATCGCGCAAGCTTCGCGTCCTGCATCTCCCTTCTCTGCGGTCTTTCGCTCATGGCCCAGACCCCCAAGGCGGATATCGCCACGCCGCAACCTCCACCTGTCCTCATAGGGAGCGGCACCGATGCGCAGCAGGTCCTCCGGGTTGTCGGCGGCAAGGGAGGAAACACCCCTAACGGCGGTCAGCCGGGGGCGGGTTCGAGCGTGCTCATTCAGGCCGGTGACGGAGGCGATGGCGGAAACGGCGTGCAGGGTAACGGAGCTGGCGGCTCGATCATTCTGATGCCTGGTGTGGCCGGCACGGGCGGCGATATCACAGGTGCGCCCGGAGCGGTAGGCATCGGCACAAACACGCCGCAAAAGATGCTGAGCGTCCTCGGTGGAATCAACCTCAATCAGGGCGAAGCCGACGATTTCTCGTTAAAAGGGGCTTTGAGCTTTGGCTCCAACAGCGGCGAAGCGATCGCCTCGGCCCGCCTACTCGGCAGCTTCAATCGGTTCGGCCTCGATTTCTACACCGGAGGCACGAGACGCATGTCGATCAGCAACAGCGGCACGGTGAGCGTCGTCGGGACGCTGACCAAAGGCGGCGGGTCTTTCAAGATCGATCACCCGCTCGATCCGGAGAACAAATATCTCTCGCACTCGTTCGTCGAGTCGCCTGACATGAAGGACATTTACGACGGTGTCGCGCGTCTCGATGCGAAGGGCGAAGCAACGGTGGAGCTGCCGGGATGGTTCGAAGCTTTGAACGCGGATTTCCGATATCAACTCACCGCCATCGGCAGGTCTTCACCGGGACTCTACGTTGCCGAAGAGATTCATGAGAATCGCTTCAAGATCAGCGGCGGATCACCGGGCGCGAAAGTCTCGTGGCAGGTTACCGGCATCCGTCACGACGATTTCGCGGAAGCGCATCGCATTATCGTGGAGGAGAACAAACCCGCCGCGGAGCGCGGGAAGCTGCTCTATCCGCGCGAGCGTCAGATGGCGGAAGCGCGGTAGTTACGCCGTCACCGCCGCGTCGCGATACAGTGGCGTCCAGCCTTCGCTGTTCAGGAAGAGGCGCACGCAGCGAATCTTTTTCGAGTCCTTCAGAAAGAAGCGGTGATAGGTGTTGGCGGGAATGATGATCAGGTCTCCTTTGTCGACCTCGATCCTCACCCACCGGTCCTTTTTGTCGCGGACATCGAAGATCCCCTCGCCATCGACGACGAAGCGCACCTCGTCGAGGGTGTGGTAGTGCTCCTTGTCGAATTTGGCGCAGATGGCGTCGAGGTTGGGCGTGTCGGGCGACAACGCCACTTCGTCTTCTTCCACATAGCCGCGCTCGCGTTTGACTCGGGCCATCTCGCCGGCGCGCGCCTCGACCGGCAAGCGTTGATGCAGGACGCCGAACTCGCGCAGCGCTTCAGCGCCGAGCGGCCGCGTCGGTTGATCGAGAAGAAAGGCTCGCATCGCTGACTCCTAAGCGCCGCATCTCCGCCGCGGCGCGGAAGAGGTAATCGTAGCACTCGGCATGGGTCTTGGCGCTCACCCAATCCCGCCCCCAAACGTAGACGCCATGGCGGCGCACCAGCACCGCTTTGGTGTGCGGATAGGCCTTGATGGCCGCCTCCAGCGAGGCGGTGAGATCGCATTCCCGCGCCGTGTTTTCGATGATCGGGACGACCAGGCGATCGTGGAAGCTCATCCCCTCGATGCCTTTGATCATCTCGATCTCGGAGATCACGAACTCGCGCTCGAACAGCAGCGACGCGATCATGGCCTGCATCGAATGCGAATGAATCACCGCGCCGGCATCGCGCAGGCGAATGGCCGCCATGAACAGCGAGGTGCATTCCGACGGCCGCAGCGCGGGATCGCGCGGCCCATCGAGGAGTGTGCCATCGATCGAAAACGTGAACATCTGATCGGGCGTCATGCGCTCTTTTTGCACGCCGCTCGGCGCGATCAGTACCCGGTCGCCCTCTCGAATGCAGATGCCTCCCCCCGTCCCGGTGACCCATCCGAGATCGTAGAACTGGCGGGCCAGCTCGCAGATGAGGGCAGCGTTCGACATGTTAGAATTGTTCGTCCAAATCCAAAGCAATTCAAGGAGATCGTCGTGGGTACAGCCCTGGCCCTGGTTGGCCTCATCGTCTACCTCGTCGGTTGGGTCATGGTCATCTGGATCGCCTTCCGCGAGAGTCCCTGGTGGGGGCTGGGATGTTTCTTCGTGCCTTTGGTCGCGCTTTACTTCGTGATCACGCATTGGGACGACACAAAAAAGGGATTTCTCACCACCGCCGCGGGCGTGGTCCTCATCGTCCTCGGCGCCATGGCCACCCCCACGCGACCGCGGCCGGGGGTGGTACCGCAGCCGCAGCAGCAGGCCTCGATCATTCCCGCCACCACGACGCACGCGAGCTTTGACTCGGTCACGCGACAGGCACCGGAGCCTCCACCTCGCCCTGTGCGCGTGGAAGAGCCGCCGCAGCCGATGTTCGCTCAGGTCTACGCGGACAACAAAACGAAGCTCTACTATCCCAAGGACTGCGCAAATCATCCCGAAAACGCGTTTCTCCTCGCCAAGAGCGTCGCGGTCAGTCAGGGCTACAAGCCGGCGCCGTGTAAGTAGCCTTCTCCTCGGCCGATAGAAAACTGGCCTCGAAGGAGTTGCGCGCGAGCTGACGCACTTCCGCCTCGGTGAGGTCGAGCGCGAGGTAGTTGTCGACGACGTAGCCGCCGAAGTAGGCCGGATCGTCGGAGTTGATGGTCGCGACGATGCCGCGGCGCAGCAGCGTCCGCACAATGTGGTCCTTGATCGATCGGAAGACGTGAAGCTTCACGTTGGACAGCGGACAGACGGTGAGCGGAATGCGCCGCGCGGCGAGCTCGTGGACCAGATGCGGATCCTCAACGCATCGCACGCCATGATCGATGCGCGAGACTCCCAGGAGGTCGAGCGCTTCGCGAATGTAGGAGGGGGGACCTTCTTCGCCCGCATGCGCCACGGTGCGCAATCCTTCCGCGCGGGCGCGCGCAAAGACCGCCGCAAATTTTGAGGGCGGATTTCCAAGCTCGGATGAGTCCAGACCGACCGCCACCAGGCGATCCCTGAACGGCAAGGCCTGCTCGAGCGTCTCCATGGCCGACTCCGCGCTGAGATGCCGCAGGAAGCAGAGGATCAATCGCGTCGAGATCGGACCGTCGCGCAGTGCGGCCGTGATTCCGTCGATCACGGTTTCGAAAGCGATTCCGCGCCCGGTGTGCGTCTGCGGATCGAAGAAGATCTCGGCGTGCCGGACGTTGTCGGCGGCCGCGCGCCGCAGATACGCTGCCGTCATGTCATAGAAGTCGCGCTCCTGGCGCAGAACGCTCGCGCCGGCGTAGTAGATGTCGAGAAACGACTGCAGATCGGTGAACTGATAGGCGCGCCGCAGCTCGTCGACCGATCGATGCCGAAGCTTCACGCCATTGCGCTGCGCGATCTCCAACATCAGCTCCGGCTCGAGCGAGCCTTCGATGTGAATGTGGAGCTCCGCTTTCGGAATTTGCCGAATGAGTTTCTCAACCGACATCAGTGCGGCAATCCGAAGACGTAGTAGATGAGGCAAAGAATGGCCAGCACGATCGAGCCGCCGTTGATTTCCCGCCATCGGCCGGTCAGCAGCTTCATGACCGGGTAGAGCACCAGACCGGCAGTTAATCCATTCGCTATATTGTAAGAAAAAATCATCATTGTAATTGTTACGAATGCGGGCACGAGCTCGGTGAGATCGTCAAATTCGATCTTGCGGATCGCATCGAGCATCAAGACTCCCACCGCGATCAACGCCGGTCCGTACGCGAATCGAAGCTGCTGCAGCGGCTCGACCAGCGGAATGAAGAAGAGCGACAGCGCGAACAGAACCCCGGTGGTCACGGCAGCGAGCCCGGTGCGCGCTCCATCGCGAATTCCAGCGGCCGACTCGATGTAGGCGCCGCTGGTGGAGGTTCCCAGGAGGCCGCTGAGCATGCACGAGACGGCGTCGACGGTCATCGGCCGCTCGATGTGCGGAAAGTTTCCTTTCTCGTCGAGCATCCCGCCCGCCGCCCCCACCCCCACCAGCGTGCCCAGCGTATCGAGGAAGCTCATGAGAAAGAGCGTGATGAGGATGGGCAGAAATGCGATGCGCAGTACGCCCGCGATGTCGAGATGCAGCGCGATCGGCGCAAGGCTGTATTGGCCCACAAACGGAACTGCAAACGCCGCCGAGGGCGGCGGCGCTCCACCCAGAAGCATGCCCACGATGGCAGTCACAACAATGCCGATGAGGATCGCTCCCCGGATCCGACGATGCATCAGGACCATGATCAGGACGAAGCCGCCGATGGCGAGTAGAACCGCGGTCGAGCGCAGGTTGCCGATCTTCACCGGCACCGCTTCCGCCTTCGTGACGATCCCGGTTTCGTTGAGACCGATGAAGGCCAGAAAGAGTCCGATGCCGACCGCGAAGCTGAACTTGAGACTGGATGAAATTGCGTTGGCCAGCCAGGTCCGCAATCCAGCCAAGGTGATGATCAGAAACGCAATGCCGCTGATGAACACCGCCCCCAGCCGCTGCTGCCAGGTGACGCCCAGGGCCGCCAGGCCGAAGGCGATGAAAGCGTTTTCGCCCATGTAAGGCGCGACGGCGATGGGACGATTGGCCCACAGACCCATCAGCATCGATCCGATGGCCGCCACCAGAATGGTCGCAACGGTGCTGGGCCCGACCGGCAACCCCGCAAATTTCAGGATGGCGGGATTGACGACGATGATGTACGCCATGGCCAGAAACGTCGTCATGCCGCCCAACACCTCCGTGCGCGCGGTCGTCCCGTGTTCGGCGAGCTGAAACACTACTGGGCTGCCCCGGTCCGGCGAAGCGGATCGTCAATCGTCGGTGTGGCGGCGAACAGCGGCGGGCTGTTGAGGATGATCAGCGCCGGCCATTGGCGAAATCGCATCGGACCTCCGAGAGGTCCTCATTGTATCGAGTTCGCGGACGGCGTCCGGAAGCGGCATGACGCGATCAACTCCGGCAGCCGCACGCCCCTGATTGGGATGCTTCCGCACCCATTTGTTCTTGTACAGATCGCGATCGGCGGCGTCGAGAAGCTGCGTGAGAGTCGCGTCGCTCAGGAAATGCGAAGACGCGATTCCGACCGACACGCCGACGCTGAATTCATCGTTGCCGATCGTCCACGTCAAATCGTCGATGTCGCTGGAAAGCCGTTCGGCGATCGCCTCGACCAGGTAGAAGGGCGATCCGGTGACCACCATGATGAACTCGTCCCCGCCATAACGCCCGACCAGATCCTCCGGGCGCGTACTGCGCTGAAACAACGCGCCGACGTCGCGAAGGACGCGATCGCCCACGACGTGACCAAAGGTGTCGTTGACACGCTTGAAGTCGTCGAGGTCGAACAGGAGAAGACTCACCGGAGCGCCGGTGATGAGCAGTTTCTCGATTTCGGAAAAGAGGAACCGGCGGTTGAAAACGCCGGTGAGCTCATCGCGTGAAGCGAGGCCGTAGAGATCGCGCACCAGATGGGTGAATGTATGTTGCCGCGTCACCAGCCGGCGGGCGCCCACGAGCTTCGCGACCACTTCCAGCTCGGTGGCCGATTTCGAGAGGAAATCATCGTAGCCCGCCTCCAGCGCCGCGATTTTCTTATCGATATCTTCGCGCGAGGTCAGCAGTATGCAGTAGGTCTCCTTCGGCGCGTTCCGCTCGAGGCCCTGGATGCCGGGCGTGTCGAGGTTGACGATGAGAACATCGAACGCGATTTTCGAAAGCATCTCCAGCGCGGTCGTGCCATCGGCCGCTTCGTCGACTGTAAAGCCGACTTTTTCGGCCAGCGTTCGGATGTAAGAGCGATAGCTCGACTCGTCGTCCACGACCAGAGCCGTCATCTCGATGGATGCACTTCCATCAGCTACGTCCGTAAAACGGCGTTCGGGAAGCGATTTCATTTTGGGAGTCCTGTCGTTCCTGGCCACTTTTATTTTCAACTTGCGAGCCACCCGGGCGTGATGCACATCACTCCGGGCAACTCGATGAAGGCGCGCGAGTTGTGGGGCGCGCGGCAGGCTTTTCGGATCGCGTACAATTCTGCGCGGTGGCGCAACCCCCAAAAGAGAGGCGAAAAGTATCAAGGGTGAAGCTCTCCCGCCCTCTGGCGGGGCGGGTCGCCAACGCCCGGGTGTACCTCCTCGACGCCTCGGTCGAGGGACTTCGCATCGCGCATCAGGGCGGAGTTCCGCCGGTCGGCCAGACCTGCCGCGTCGCGTTCGATTGGGAAGGACAACCGATTGAGCTCGACTGCCAGGTCACGTCGAACACCCTTTTCAAGCTCGCGAAAAGCGGCGACGAGAAAAGTACCTATCACGCCGGGCTGCGGATCACTCATTCCATCGGCGAATCGAGCGCCGTGCTGCGACAGATGATCGCCGACATCGTCGCGCGCGCGCTCGACGAACAGAAAGCGAATGCGCGCGGCATTCCGGCCAGTGCAGCGCAGATGTTCCAAACCGGCAAAGGCACGGATTTCGTCCGTTGCGAGTTGATCGACGGAGCATGGCGGCGAACGAGCACCAGTCGTCCCGATCAACCGGCGAACGGATTCACCATCTCCGCCGAAGAATCGGAGGAAGAAGTCGACATGCTGTGCCAGACCTACGCAAGCTCCGACGCCGCCGGCAAAAAGTTGATTCAAACGATGGCCCAGATGAGCATCAGCAAGACCGAAGGCGTACCGACCCGGCGCTATAACCCGTGACCGGCTGGAACACCCGCCGCATTTTGCGCGAGCTGGCTGATGACGAGCGGCGGCGGCGAATTCTGCGCGCGTTCTGGCGATACGCCGACGCGCCCACGAAAGCGGTGGCCATCGCGCTGCTCGCGAAATCGCTGCATTTTCGCGACGACACCATCCGCAAAATGCCGGCCGAGAAGAAGAGCGAGCTGCTGGCATCCCGCATCGGCGCTGCCGACTTCGAGCAGACCTTCGAGACCGCGCTGATGCAATACCACACCCATGAGCTGAGCGCGATGCTGGCGGCGTTTCTCGACCGCTGGAGCATTCCGCACCTCAACGGATCGATCGAAGTCGACGACTACACGCCGCCGAGCGTCGATGCCGTTCGCTCGGCCGTCCGCGATCTCGAATCGCAATTCGATCGACGCGACATCGCGATCTACCTCGCCTCGGCAGGACTGTTGATGGGCGGCGCGTGGCGGGAGGGGGCGTGGGCGGTGGTGGGGGAAGTCCTGAGTGCTGAGTCCTGAGTCCTGAGTGGGTGGGACTCAGCACTCAGGACTCAGGACTCAGGACTTTTATCTCGTTACGAGTCAGCTCACGCAATCCACCGATTCGCAAATCTCCGATACGGATCCTCCCGATGGCCACGCGCACGAGCTTCAGCACTTTCGCGCCGAACAGCTCGACCATGCGGCGGACCTGGCGGTTGCGGCCTTCGGTGATCGTGATCTCGAACTTGTTGGCGGCGAGTCGTTTCACGATCGCCGGCCGTGTGGCGCCGTCGCGGAGGTTGACGCCGTTGCGAAGCTGATCGAGCTGCGCGTCGGTTAGCGCCTTCGATGCTTTGACCAGGTACGTCTTCGGCACCTTGTAATCGGGATTCGTCAGTCGCTCCGCGAACGCGGTGTCGTTGGTGAGAATCAACAAGCCGCTGGTGTCGAGATCGAGACGGCCGACGGGAAAGAGATAGCGATCCTGTTTGGGAAGCAGGTCGTAGATCGTCGCCCGGCCTTGCGGATCGCGATAGGTGGTCAAGTAACCCTTCGGTTTGTAGAACAGAAGATAGACGCGCTCTGTTTTGCCGAGGAGCTTGCCGTCGAAGGCGACGCGATCGCGTTTGAGATCGATCCACTGATCGGGATCGCGAACGACGCGACCGTTGACGCGCACGCGTCCCTCCCCGATCCACTTCCTGGCCTCGGTTCTCGACCCGATGCCGGCCTTCGATAACACGCGCTCGAGCGTTTTGATCGGCCGCACAGCAGCTACAATGTCAGAATTGCGCGCCAAATACTTCTGCCTCCTGCTTTCTGCCTTCTGCTTTCTGCCTTCTGCCTTCTGCTCTGACGAATACCGCGCCTACTGGGTCGACACCTTCCACACTCCCCTCGGCTCGCATCAGGACATCGATCGCGTCGTCGAGGTGGCGGTTCAGAGTCACGCCAACGCGCTGTTTGTCGAAGTCCGCCGTCGCGCCGACTCGTGGTACCTCGATTCCAAAGAGCCGCTGACCGAAGTCTCCGGAGTTGGCGAAGTCGATGCCGATGGGAAATGGACGTTCGATCCGTTTCGATACCTCATCGAGAAGGCGCACGCGCACGCGATTCAGGTGCACGCGTTCGTGATCGTTGGCGCCGTTTTCCGCGGCGATCCGCTGAACGCGATCCCCGGCGATCCCAGGCACGTTTTCCTGCAACACGTCTGGAATCCGGCCAGTGGGCGGCCGTACAGCGGTACGCAGCAGTGGGCCACGCGATCGATCTCTCCCAACACGAGAGGAACGAGCTACGGCGGTCAACGTCACGGCGAAGAGTGGTACATCGACCTCGGCCACCCCGATGCCGCGACCTACACCATCGACGTGCTGCTGCATCTCATCAACAAATACGACATCGACGGCATCCACCTCGATCGCGTTCGCTATCCCGAAGCGCCGGTCGATCGCCGCGGCGGCGCGAACGTCGGATACAACGCAGTCAGCGTGGCGCGTTTCAAGGTGCGGTACGGCGATCAGGCAAAGCTCGACGACAACGGCTATCCGCGCAGCAACGATCCGTTGTGGAATCAGTGGCGGCGCGACCAGGTCACTCAATTTGTCCGGCGTCTCTATCTGCACGCGAAGGCGATGAAGCCGTCGATCGTCGTCTCGGCGGCGCTGGTGGCGTGGTCGAGCGGGCCGCGATCGAGCGGCGGATTTCAACAGACCGATGCCTACAACCATGTCTTTCAGGATTGGGACGGCTGGCTGCGCGAGGGCATCATCGACGTCGCCAGTCCCATGCTCTACAAGCGCGAGCACATCGCGCGCGAGCGCGCGCAGTTCGACGATTGGTTGAAATTTACGACCGCGACCGCACACGACAACGGCCGCCTCGCCATCGCGGGGATCGGCGCGTACATGAACGGCATCGAAGGCACGCTGCGGCAGGGACGACGTGCCCGCAAAGCGGGAGCGGATGGAATTCTGATGTTCGCGGTCGGCGACACCGCGCCGTGGACGACCGCCGATAACAGCACCAACACCGCGCTGCGCCGCAATCCATATTCGCTCTACGCACCCGGCAAGTTCACACCCAAACATCCCAACGAAGATTTCGCCGCCGCCGTGTCGAGCGGACGCGATGCTAATGGCAAGCTCCGTTTCGAAAGTTCAGGCGCGCCCATGTTCTCTCAGAGCGCTGCGCCGCCGGCGAAGCTGCCGTCGGAGCTCGGAAGCGTGATGGGCTACACCCGTCGGGACGGCGCGACGATCACGATCGAGTCGGCGGATGTCAATCGCAGCACCACCACCGATGGCAGCGGCTTCTACGGATTCCTCGCTCTTGCGCCCGGCGAATATCGAATCGAAGGCTGCGCCGTGCATGTGGAGGCTGATCGCGTAAGCCGCCTCGATCTGCCATGTCGGCAGTGAGATCCCCTCACCCGGCCCCGCTCCGCGGGGCCACCCTCTCCCCGCTGCGGCGGGGCGAGGGTCTTACGCAGAGGTCCCTCTCCCGCTTGCGGGAGAGGGTGCCGCGAAGCGGCGGGTGAGGGCCGATGCCAGAATTAGATCCCGTCGTGGCAAGCGCCATTGACGCCCTCGGCATTCAATGCCAGGTGCTCGACTGCAATCCGGAGTGGGCCGACACGGAGCTCTTCTGTGCGAACTACAACATTCCGCGCGATCACGCTGCCAACGCCATCCTGATCGCAGCGAAGAGTGAGCCGAAGCAGTATTCGGTTTGCCTCGTCCTCGCGACGACGAAGCTCGACGTCAACCACGCCGTGAGCAAACTGATGGGCATCAAACGACTTTCGTTTGCATCGGCGGAAGAGACGAAGGCAGTGACGGGGCAGGCGATCGGTGGCGTGACCGTGTTTGGGCTACCCGATGCGATTCCGCTCTACATCGACAATCGCATCATGGCCAACGACTACGTCATCGTCGGCGGCGGGAATCGCTCGACGAAAATCAAGCTCGCGCCCGGCGAGTTGAGTAAAATCCCGCAGGCCAACACAGCCGATATCGCCATCGAAAGAGGAGGACCATCGTGAAGCTCATCACCCCTGCCCTGCTGCTCGTCGCTTCAACCGCATTCGCGCAAACGGGGACCGATCAACTCAAGACTTTGTCGGGATTCGTTGGAAACTGGAAGTGCACCGGAAAGGCATTCACATCGGAGATGGGACCGGAGCATTCCACCACCGCAACTGTCACCGGCAAGTGGATTCTCAACGCCCGGTGGTTGGACATCCGATACACCGAGGACAAGAACAACAAAAATCCGAATCCGTTTGCCGTCGTCGCTTACTGGGGATGGGACGAAGGGAAGAAGAAACTCGTCGCCGGCAGCGTCGACAACATGGGCGGCTACGCTGTGCAGGAAACATCTGGATGGGATGGCGATGTCCTCACGTTTGAAGGTCCATCGCACATGGGATCGATGACCATGAACGGCCGCGACACGTTCACGCGCAAGGGAGACAGCGAGATCACCCACGCGTTCTTCGTGCCCGACAACGCCGGCGGTTGGAAGAAGCTCGACGAGGAGACCTGTAAGAAGTGACTCGCCGTCACCGCCGGCGCACGATGACGCCGGTGAGCTTGTCGACCCGAAAGCTACCGAGGACTTCGCGGTCGGGCTTGCACTGATTCACGACGTCGAAGACGTCCGATTCCACATTGCGGATTTCGAGACACTCGCGCGGCACGTTGTACGGGTTGTAGGACTGGAGATAGCGGCGCAGCTTCGCGTGCGGATCGATGTTCGCATCGGGTGCTAACGCCGTGACTGTGATCGTTTCTGTTACCGCAATCGGCGGATCTTCGCCGCGGTCATTGGCGAGGATCGCCCAGGCAGTCAACAGAATCGCGGTGGCTGTGAAAATGGTCGCGTAAATTCGGCTCATTCGCATCTTGTGCGCATTACGGCGCACGCGCGCAAGTGCTGAAGCCGACACAGTTTTGCTACTCGAACAGCGTGTCGACGTACGCGCTCGGATCGAAGGGGATGAGATCGTCGGCGCTCTCGCCGACTCCGATGAATTTCACGGGAATGTCGAACTGCCGCATGATGGAGAGAATCACACCGCCCTTCGCGGTTCCATCCAATTTTGTAACCACCATTCCTGTCACTTTCGCGGCTTCGAGAAATGCCTCGGCCTGACTGACGCCGTTCTGGCCGGTCGTGCCGTCGATGACGAGCAGAGTCTCATGAGGCGCTCCGGGCAATTCTTTCTCGATCACGCGCCGCACTTTGGAGAGCTCCTGCATCAGATGCGATTTATTGTGCAGACGGCCGGCGGTGTCGATGAGGACCACGTCCGTCCCTCGCGACTTGGCGGCCGCGACAGCATCGTGAGCGACTGCGCCGGGATCGGAACCGGCTTTGTGCTTGACCATCTCGACGCCGACGCGATCGGCCCACAGCTGCAACTGCTCGATGGCGGCAGCGCGAAACGTATCCGCCGCGCCTAACAGCACGCTCTTCCCCTCCGACGTCCACCGCTGCGCCAGCTTGGCGATGGTGGTGGTCTTCCCGGTTCCGTTCACGCCAACCACCAGGATCACGAAGGGCCTGGCGCGACTGACGTCGATGGTCGCCGACTCGCGCTCGGGAATCAGCGCACGCGTTTCCTCGCGCAGGACTGCCGTGAGGCGATCCATGTTGCGGATGTTCTCGCCGCGAACGCGCTGCTCGAGCCGGTCGACAATCGCAGCTGTCAATTCGGCACCGACGTCCGCGCCTAACAAGCCCTCCTCGAGCCCAACGATCGCCGATGCGTCGATCGGCAGGTCAGGCGTCATCGACTCCTTCACTTTCTCGAGGATCTCGGTGTGAGTCATGAAGAGGCCGCGCTTGAGCTTGGAGAAGAGGGTCTTTTGGTCAGCCATCGGATCACTAGGGATGAGGGCGGAGGGATGAGGGATGAATACTGGACCCCGCCCCGTTCATCCCTCATCCCTCATCCCTCATCCCTCATCCCTATCTTTTCGACGCCGTTCCGCTCTCCCGGCCCGTGATGGCCGCTTTCACCATGTTCTCGTCGATGGTCAGCACGCCGCCGTTGGCGGCAGGGTCGAACTCGATGTTGCGAATCACGCGCCGGAAGGTCTCGCGCAATGCGCGGGCGCCGAGGCGCTTCTGGCGGGCGGCGTCCCAGGCGATGGCGATGAGCGCGCCGCGCGTGATCTGCAGATCGATGCCGTACCTTTCAAAGTAGGCGCGCGAGGTGCGAAAGATCGACTGTTCCGGCTCGACGAAGATGCGCGCCAGCTCGCGCTCGCCCAGGTCATCGAGGACGATGATGGATTCGAAGCGCGAGACGAACTGCGGCGTCATGCCGTAGCGGAAGAGATCGTCGTATTTCAGGTAGTCGCGAAGATGAAAGGGGATTTCTTCGCGCACTTCGCCGGATGCCGAGACGACCACCACCGGCTTCATCGGAGCGACATCCTGACCGATGGTGGCGCGGCGAAGGACGTTGTCATACAGCTCCTCGAAGGCGCCGCCGGCCACGAAGAGAATGCCCGACGAGTTGATGCCGTAGGTCCTGCCGTCCGCTTCGAATTCGACGTTTTCGTTTTCCATCAGCGTCAGGAGCGCTTCCTGCGCCACGATGCCGCGCACATTCGGCTCGCCGCGAACGTCGGCGCGGATCTTGTCGATCTCGTCGATGAAGATCATTCCGCGCTCCACTGAGTGACGCAGCACCTCGAAGGGCGAGTCGGCACCGAAGATCTTGCGGGCGTTCGCGAACAGCCGCGCCAGCACCGCCCTCCCATACCCCTGCCGCTCCTCGGCCAGCACATTGGCGTTGATGCGGATCAGGTTGGCGTATTCGGCGAGGTCGGCACGTCCGGCCAGGAACTGCTCGACCGCGCGCATGAGCGTGGTCTTGCCCGATCCCGAATTGCCGACCAGCAGAATGTTAGGCGCAGGATGGCCGGCCAGGTGCTTGACCAGCGCCACCGAGATCTCTCGGATGGCGTCGTCCTGCCCGACCACGGTCTTGCGCAGTTCCTCGAAGACCTCGCGCGGGCGGAGGGAGAAGGTTGCCATCGGCCGGCTATTGTATCGGCGTCAGGCCTCGAGCGGATCGAAGCCCTCGACACCTGCGTATTCGAGTATCTGCGCGTCGCGAGTCACGAGGCGGGCGGCACTCTCGATCGACTGCGCGATGAGAAGGCGATCGAACGGATCGCGGTGAAGATCGGGAAGCGACTCCAGGCGCAGAGTATCGGCAATGGCGACAGGCAGCCCGTCGAATCCGTCTGCAGCGATCGCCTTCTGCAGATCGGCAAGGTCGATGTGCACCCGGCCGAGCTGCTTCTTGATGGCGAGCTCCCAGAACGTGGCGGCGCTGACCGCGATGGCGTTGTCGGGTGAGGCGATCGTTGCGCGAAGCTCCTTTGACAGCTTGCGGTCGCCGGCGGCCCACCAAAGCAGGACGTGGGTATCGAGAAGCAGTCTCACGGCAATTCGGCGTCGAAGATATCGGAGGGCAGCGGCGCGTCGAAGTTTCGACCGATGCGAATGCGCCCGCGTAGCCGGCCGGGCTTGCGCTGCGCAGGGCGCGGCCGCCAGGCGACCAGACGCGCGACCGGCCTGCCGGCGCGCGCGATGATGATTTCCTCACCGTTGGCGGCGCGGTCGACCAGTTGAGAAAGCCGGGTCTTGGCTTCGTAAATGTTGATCGGCTTTTCCATATTAAAGAGCTAGTCTGGTCTGATCAACAAGCCCCCCTCAACCAGCAATTCCAGCTAACGTGCCCACATCAGCGCCGTAGCCGGAGCGCTGTATGGCGCGCGATCCGCGCGAAGACCACGTCACGCGACAGAAGAACGGCGTCTCGATCGAGGGCACATTGCGCGACATGCGCGTCGGGAACGGTCACCGCTACACCCTTGCGCGCCAGCTCTCTGCGAAGATCGCCCACGCGAATCCAGTGGTCGAGCGGCGTCTGATGTACAGGCGCGTCCTGAAGCAGCTCGCCGATCACGCCACGCTCGCCCGTGCTCGCTCCGCTGACAAGCTCCGCCACCACGATGGGCGGGATGATTGCCGCTCCGGTGGAAAGGGCTTCCGCCAATTCCTGTGCCGGCTTTCCAGCAAAGAAATCGATCCAGACTGAAGTGTCAACGACGACGCCGGCCACGAACTGCCTCCAGGTCCACTTTGAGCCGGACCTTCCCCTGCAGAGCAAGCGCGCGCTCGTAAAAGCGGCGCCGCTTCACCGCTTCGAGCCCTTCGATGATCGTTTCGGTGATGCCTCTCCCGGTGATCTTGCGGGCAGCGTCGAGAAGATCGCCGGGAAGGTTGGCAGTCACACGCCGTGCCGTCATGATCAGAATCATAACTAGCGTATGTATCTTCGTCAATACGAGGCTGGTGGGAAAAAAATCGGGCTGGTGCGAACACCAGCCCGATCCGCCTCAGTGTAGGAGGGACCTCAGAAGGTCACTGTGGCAACCAGAGTGTCTTGATAGTTGAGGCCAGCTGCGCCGGCCTGCGCATCCTGTCCGGCGGCCACCCGGCCATAGGCAGTCGCCGTCAGTGCGGTGTTCTTCGAAACCGACGGCCCGAGGACGACGGTGTTCACCGCGTTCCACACGGTGGTGTGTCCCGCGTCTGTGTAGACCTCGTAGGTCAGGAAGTTGGTGCCCGCGCCGGTGTCCTTCATCCGACGAACTGCACCCGACGCGTTGGCGCCGAGGTCGAATGAAACCGTTCCGCTGGTTCCTTTGGTGCAGTTGATGCTGACCGTGCCGGATTGATCGAGCGGAGCGGCCGCAAAGGGGTCATACGAACCGAAGGCGATCGCGAACGCCCCGATCGTGCACTTCGGCGCAACGGTGGCTGTGATGTTATTGGTATTGGAGGTCGAAGCGCTGCCGGCGAGGGCCGACGTCGCCATGATCATCGAGAGTGTCACGAGAGAGAGTACTGAGCGTTTCATAAACCGTCCTTTCAACATGGCCAATATCGGGCGGGGGGTGTGAGGCTGGTTGAGGAGGGAGATGAAACGATCGTCAGGTGCCTTGAAATGAGGGACTTAGCGTGATGGAGGCGGCGCCGCGGCGTTAAAAAGGCGTCAAGGCGAGGCAACGTAGGCGGCGTCGTAAGTCGTGAGGTTGAATCGTAGCTCCCACACGCGTTGGAAACCGCTCGTGTTCGAGCGGGTTCAGAAGGATGTCCAGCACAAGCGAGGCATCAACGACGACTACGCGCTTCGCGTTCCGCTGGGAGGATGTCGGCCGGAGATTCGCTGACTTTGACCGGCGGCAGACGCTTCAGCCGCTCCATCAGTTCCTCCATGGTCGGCCGCTGCACGGTTTTACGCATCTCGCGCAGCAGATAGTCCGATAGCGACATCCCCGCTTCGGCCGCAGCTCTCGAGCCGAGATGCGATCAGGGAATCGTCCAACGAAAGAGCCGTTCTCCCGGCAATTCGATCGTTGATTCCGGCAGCCAGTCGCCCATGTCGAACGAGCGCGAGATCACACGCGCCCCCGGCGGAAGCTCGCGCCGCAGCTTCTCGCGCAGTCGGAGATTGATGTCACGGAGGAGAAAGAGCGTGACGACGGTCGCCACGGTCATGTCGGCATCGAGGAGATCCTGACGCTGGAACGTCACTGAATCGGCAACGCCGTCGGCTCGTGCCGCTTCCCGCGCCCGCGTCAACTGATCGGGATCGAGATCGATGCCGCGAGCTCGAACGCCGAACTTCTTTGCGGCGGCGATGACGATGCGTCCGTCGCCGCAACCGAGGTCGATCAGATAGTCGGAAGGTCCGAGATCCGCGAGCTCGAGCATCTTCGTGACGACATCCATCGGCGTGTTGATGATCGGCACGTCCAATTGAAAACCGTAGCCAGGCTGCAGTTGCGGGGGAAGGCCGTCGTCCTCGGGCCAGGGAATCGTGGGGGACGGCGGCGCTCCACTATCCTTCACGAGCGTGCTCCACCGCTCCTCCCTGAATCCCGATTCAGCGCGATACCAGCAATTCGGATAACTCCATTCGGACATCCGAAGCAGGCGTTCGTCGAGCGATCCGATGCGCTGCGCAAAATGCTCGCGGACGCGCGTGCGCTGATCGAATTCCGGCTCCAGCGCGAACATCAACAGGACGTACAGGCGGATGGCGGCGGCGTCGAGAAAGCCGGCGGCTCGAGCGCGCGTTATGCCATAACGGATCCGCGCGGCGAGCGTCGCATCATCTATTGACGCCAACTGGCCGGACAGCCGGCTGCGGATGTAGGTCAACGCCTCCCGCATCCGATGATTCTACGGTCCACTGCAGCCCGGGATGCCTCCCCGTCGCGGTCGCGGCAGTTAGATCCATGAGCCCGGCAATTGGAATTCGATCGAGACCGACGAGGCTCGAGAACCAGTCGTAGAGCCGATCGGTGGTCGCTTCGCGATCCATCCCGGTGGCCGCGGTAGCGACGAGAAGTGCGGTGACTAAGGCGGTCGATCGGCTCCATGTTTTCCATTTTATCGGCTCGTGTTACAACGCATCGCATGTCCGATGACATCCTGGCAGTTCTGACTTACGAAGGAGCTCGCGAGCTTCTTGGCCACATCTATCGTGTCGACCTTGGTGCGCGATCGATCGAGTTGACGGTCACCCGCGTCATTCGCGCCGCGGACAATCGTCCGCGTCCGAAGGAGCTTCATCGCGACGCGTTCTCGATTTTCTTTGGCGGCCCGGCGGATGTCCTGCTTCAACAGCGAATGTACGATCTGGTCGGAGATCGCGAGTCGCTGCCGCACCTCTTCATCGTCCCCATCGGACGGAGCGCCGAGGGTTACGAATACGAAGCGGTCTTCACTTGACCCACTCCAGCAGGTCGTAGACGCCGTGCGAGCCGATGCGGCGGAATCCGAGGCGCTCGTAAAGCCGCATGGCGGGATTGAACTGCTCGACGTGAATCGTGACCGGCGTACGGGTCGCCGCACCTTCGTCCAGAAGCTCTCGCAGCAGTTTCGTCCCGATTCCTTTGCCGCGATGACCGGGCATCAGACTGATGTCGACGATGCGGATGTCGTGCGGCTGCCGATGAATGTAGAGGCGGCCGATCGGATGGCCGTCGTCTTCGATGATCAGAAACTCGGCGCCGGCGTAATGCGTCGCGTAGTGCGTTGACTGCGCGTCAAACTGCATCCGCAAAAACGTGCGCTCCTGCTCCTCGGACCACTGCACCATCGCCATCTCGTCGGCGCGAGTGCTAGCGTAGAGCTCGAAGAGGAACGGGGCGTCAGCCGCGAGGATCGGGCGCAGCCTTATCATCACGCCCAATGCTGACGCCGTACGGATCGATCTTCAAGACGATGTAGTCAAAGTCGACCGGATTCCCGCCCGGGCCCAACAGAATGCCATCGCTGTCCGGCTTGACGCGATCGGTCGACCGCAACTCCGTGACGTGGATGCGGCTCCAATCGGGCAGGTCCTGGCCATCTTTTTCGCGAAGCGCGATGAAGTAGATGCCGCGGCGCAATCCGACGGTGCTGCCGAAGCTGACCAGGGAGGCAGGATCGTTCAAAAGCGCTTGCACGCGATCGAGATCGGATGCCATCGCAATCGGCTTCATCGGGACGTGCTTATCGACCGCCAGGTCGAAGCGATTCTGCGCGTCGACGGGAACGACGAATCGCGACCGCAGCGTGCCTGACATGCCCGATTGCGTCAACGCGACGTTCCAGGCGATGAATGGCGTTTTCTGCGGATAGAACGCGATCAGCGACAGCGACAGAGGGATCGAGCGATTGACGGGGGCGCGGTAGAAACCGTAAGTCGTCACCATCGCGGCCGCGTTGCGGAAACCGCTGCCGGCGCCGACGCTGTTCGCCGCGAGAATGTGCGAGGTCGGATTTTCTGCGCCGTCGCCGCGCATCAGACCGTCCCAGTAGCCGACCGAAAGGATCGGTATGGCGCCCTGCACGTTTGCGTGAGCTGATTGCGCCAACAGTTGTTTCGCGCCTAACAGGCCGATGGTTCCGAGCGTCACGAATTCGCGGCGGGTGGTGGTCATTGAAGCTCCTATGTGCGCGGGGGAAATACACCCTGTAATGCGATGCAGAAATTCAGCGTCAGGTAGGGCTGCATGTTGTTGTGCGGCTGAAAGCCGCCGGCGGGGGCGATGGCGTTGTCGCTCATCGCTACGATCGTGGGGGCGCCAGGAGTGAAATAGAGGTTCCCGCTGGCGGGACGGCTTAGAGTAGCGTTCGTAGGAACAGCCAGAGCACTTAGCGGAGTGGTCTGAGCGCCGACACTGTGGCTGTGCGATGGGATTTCCGACTCCAGAAGCGTCACAGTCTCCGAGCCCCCAGTCTCACCGAGGTCGTGAAGCGAGAGGCCGGGCCCCTGTCCAGGGTGCATCGGCGCGTTGCCCTGCATGTTGGGGAGGGCGAAGTTCGACTTGCCGTCTCCGCCGTAGGTGGTGCCGAGCAGCGAGAAAAGGGCCGTATTCTGCGAGATAGGAAGAATCTGTCCACCGCAGAAGGCCCACCCCTTCGGTGGGAAGTTAAAAGGAAAGATCCGAATCTCCGCCACAAATGGATCTGCCATGTTCTTCTCCTAAGTCTGCGACGGGAAAATTCCGAACAGCGAGATGATGAAATCGACGCACAGATACGGCTGGAAGTTGTTGTGCGGCTGCGACCCGCCCGTGTTCGTCATGGAGCCGGGGTTGAGAGTTACGCTCGGATTGCCGACCCTGTAGATCTTGCTAGCCGCCTGTCCGGTCACGTTGCCCAGCGGGCTCTGTCCGGTGGGGACATCAAGCGAGGCCAGCATGGGGTGACTGTGTGCGGGAATCTGTTGCACCGTCAGAGTCACTGACTCGACGCCGCTCTTCTCGGCGAGTGTGAAGCCGTTGCCGAAGTGCAGCGGAACTCGGCCGCGCAAATCAGGCAGCGCGAACGTGTTCTGACCGTCGCCGCCGTAAGTGGTGCCGATGAGGTTGAACAGCGTATCGTTCCCGGCGATCGGGAGCAACTGCCCCTCACAGAACATCCATCCTGCAGGCGCGAAGTTGCCGGCGAAGATTCGAATCTCACCAACGTAAGGTTGTGCCATCTCGTCGGTCTCCTAGTTCTGCGAGGGGAAGATGCCCTGCAAGGCGATCGAGAAGTTGAGGACCAGGTACGGCTGCATGTTCAGATGAGCCTGACTGCCTCCGACGTTCGAGATCTCGGCCGGCGACATCCCCGTGAGGTTCGTCGCGGGGCCGTACGTATTGGTCTGCTTGCCGAGGTAGGTATTGGCGGTGGCCACGTTGGTGTCGGCCGGGTCGTCAGCGGCTCTCATCGAGTGGATGTGTGTGGGCAGTTCCGCAATCGAGAGTGTGTGTGTCTGCTCGCCGGCCTGTTCGCCGAGCGTGTGGCCGTTGCCCATGTGGATCGGTGTCCTGCCCTGAAGATTGGGCAGTCCGAAGTTTACGCGGCCGTCGCCTCCGTACGTCGTACCGAGCAACGAGAACAGCGCCTGATTCTGATTGATCGGCAGAAGCTGTCCGTCGCACAAAGCCCACCCCTTGGGCGCGAATCCGAAGCTCATGATCCGGATCTCTGATAAAAATGGTTCAGCCATACTTTTTCTCTCCTTACTGCAGCGCCATTCTCAGACTCACGGCTAGGGGGTTGGGCAGCTCGTGCCGACCCCGGTGAAGGATCCCGCGCCGCCGTTATCGTCGTAGGCAATGACAGTAGCTCCGCCGCTCAATGTGTTGTTGCCGGTGACAAATGTCTGCACGTTCGCCAGATTTGACGGTCCCACGTACCCGGGTAGGTTGAACGTATGCCCACCGTTCTGACCGCTGGAACCGAGATAGAGGTCAGCGAGGCCAGCGGCACCTGTGATCGTGTTCTTCAATCCACCGGCTCCCCCGATGGTGGCGCAGACGTTGACGGTGTCGGATGTCAGGTTTCCGCCGTTGGTGAGGGCTAGGGTTGCGAAGGATCCCGCGCCTGGCTCCGCCATGGTGTTGCTCTGAATCGTGAAGTTTGCGGTGTAACTTCCGCCGGTGTTGTCGAAGAACATGGCGGCGTTACCTTTCCAGTTGCGGATCGAATTGCCGGTGATAGTCAGACCGATCGTCCCGGTGCCGGCGGCGGAGAGGAAAATGCCGTTGCCCGACTTCGAGGCAGAGTTGGCTATACCTGTCACGCCGAGGCTGTTATTCGTAACCCTTCCTGTAAACGACGTACCCAAACTGGCCTTCTGAAGAGTCATGGTGCTGCCGTCCGCGTCGCGCATGCTGTTGCTGTCGACGACAAAGGTCATGACTCCCTGCGAGGCTACTGTCAGACAGCCACCGCCGACGATATTCCCCGCGTGGCTGTTCGACATGACGTTGTTCTTGAACTGCACGTCCATCGTGGTGCCGGTCTGGCCGGTGAAATTCGCCAGGCCGCCTGGAGCACCCAGGAAGGTATTCGCTTCGCCGGCCAACGATCCGCCCACGACGGAGTTGACGATCGTTCCGGCGTTCCGTGCTTCGATGATGAGGCTCTGGTTGCCATTGGGTAGCGGCCCGTTCAATCCGAATGTGTTCCCCTTGACGGTGATCGTGGTCGTGCCAGCCGTCGTGTTTTCGATGTGCAAGTTGTCCCAGGCACCGCCACTGATGTTGTTTTTCGTAAACGTTCCCTGGGTGGACATTCCGTTGGTGACGGTGTTGCCGAAATAGATGCTCCCCTCGCCGGAATCGTCGGGGAAAGCGTTGTTGTTGCCGCCGTTCGTACCGCTGACCGTCGAGAATTCGAGCGTAAACCCATCGACCAGGAACCCGCGGATGCCGAAATTCAGGTTCGTGCCGGTGATGGTCATGCGCCGCAGCACCACATTCTTGGTGTTGTTGAGATAGATCCCGCTGCCAGCGATCGCGCCGTTGGCGCCGGACATGTTCTGAATAGTGCCACCGGTCGCGTTGCCGCCGACCGAGGTGTTCACCCCGTCGCCGGTGACCGTTAGGCCACCGCTGCCGCCGGTCGTGTTGAGAACGATCCCATTTGAGCCGCCATTCGCGGAGATGCTCTGGAACGTCAGCCCGCTCGCGCCGATCGTGGTGTTGGCGACGTTGAGGGCCGTGCCGGTGCTGGTTGTAATCGTGTTCGGGCCACCGGTCACGTTCAGAGTGCCGCCGCCGGTTGCCGTGAAGGCGTTATTCGCGGCGGTGTTGAGCGTCACGCTTCCGGTGAAGGTCATGGTTGTGCCGGTGTTGGTGAGCAGCGAAATGCCGCCCGCGGTGCTGTTCACCGCGCCGCCGAAGGTGATCGTGCCGCCGGTCGAATTCTGAATGTCGACTGCCTTGAGCGCCCCCGTGTTCTGCGTGATGCTGCCGTTGTAGGTGAACGTTCGATTTCCGAGGCTGACAAGGAACGACGATCCGGTGTTGCCGGTCAGCGATCCACCGTTGATGGTGTACGGTCCGCCCGTGACGTTGGTCAGCGAGATGCCGTTCGCTCCGCCGCTGGAGGTGACGCTCGTCATTCCGGCGCCGTTGACGAGACTGACGCCGCTCAATACCAACGCACGCTGCGGACCGCTGATGTTGCTGTTGACGCCGCTCAGGCTGCCGCCGGTCAACGTGACAATGTCCGAAGTCGCATTGCCCGTGATCGTAACGTTGCCGAGAAGGAGAGTACCGGTGAACGATGACGTGGTCCCGTCGATCGCCCTTCCGCTGCCTCCGCTGACATTGATGCTGGAGCTCGCCGCGCTGTTGCTGAGCGTAATCGACCCGCCGACGCCGCCGCCGCTGATCAACATGCCCGGCTGCGTGCCGGTGCCGACAACGATGAAACCGGCGAGATTGATGATTGCGTTGTTGTTGCCGCTGGCCGTGAATGCCGGGCCGGCACTCGCGTAGGTCACCGATGCATTCTGGATGGAGATGCTGGTGCTCGAGCTGTTGACGATGCTGATGCCGGTCGCCCCGGCGCTGTTCAGCGTGAAATTCCCGGATGCCACCGGCGCATGGACCATCGACAAAGTGCCAGGCGAGTTGAGACCGGTGATGTCGATCATCCGTCCGGCGCTGGTCTTGTTGATCGTGCCGTTGTAGGTGATCGCGGCGGTGACGGGACCAGTCACGAGCAGCGGAGTCCCGCTGGTGGTGTTGGTGGTGCCGCTCGAGAATGTGATCGCGCCAGCTTCGCCGCTTCCGATCGTGATGCCCCCGCCGCTGCCGGCAATGGTGGTTGCGCCATTGAAGTTGTACGTACCGCCGCTGCCGCTGATGTTGACGCCGGTGCTGGTGCCGCTGGTCTGGACGTTTCCGTTGAACGTGATGGTGTTTGTGTTGCCGGAGGCGATGGTGACGACGTTCGCCCCGTTCGATTGCGTGATGAAGCCGCCCCACGTAATCGTGCCGACGCCGCCGCCGGTGACATTGAAGGTCGAGCCGCTGGCGCCGGTGAGTGTGCCGCCGCCCGCCGACCACGTGCCGGTGACACCGCTGAGGTTCACACCATTCGTGCCGCCAGTCGAGTTGACGCTTTGGAACTGGCCCGTGACCGCGCCGCTCGTCAGATTCAGCGCGGTAGCGCCGGAAACCTGGACGCCGCCGCCTGAGACGTTCAGCGTGCCGAAGTTCGGCGTGCCACTGATGCCCGTACCCGGGCCGCTGATGATCTGGTTGGTTAGATTGAGGCTCGTCGACGCCCCCGCCAGCGAGATACCGGTCGTGGCGTAATCGATCGCGCCACCGTTGACGGAGACCGTTCCGTTGACGTTGGTCAGCGCGATGCCGGTCGTCACGCCGGTCGTCGTCACGTCATTGAAAGTGACCCCGGAGCCGCCGACGGTCATGCCATTGAGCGATAGTCCGTTCGCTGCTGCCCCGGTGGTGATGTTGGCCGTCCCGAAGACGTCCAGCGTACCGCCGCCGCTGGCGGTGAACCCGCTGCCGGTGGTGGTAGTGATCGCGAGCGTGCCGCCGAAGATGATGTTCGCTCCACTATTCGTGGTCAGCGCAACGGCAGTGTTCGTAGTCGTGTTCAGGGTCTGGTTGCCATTGAAGACAATCAGGCCGGCAGAATTGTTATTGACCAGTATGCCGGTGCCGTTATCGGTAATGCCTGCGCCGACGGTGATGTTATTGGGGCCCGAACGGTTCTGAATCGATACCGAACGCTGGCCGGCGTTCGCGGTGATGCTGTTGGTGTTGCCGAGGATGATCGTCGCCGTGCCGTTGTTGACGTCCAGCCCGGTGGCATTGTTGGCGATGGTGGCGTTTGTCACCGTCACCGTGCCGGTCATGTTGGTGAGATGCAGTCCGGAGGCGATGTTGTTCTGGATGGTCAGCGTGTCGGCTGTAAAGCCGGCGTGTCCGGACCCAGCGATGCCGTCGCGCGTCGCGCCGGTGATGATCACACCCTTGATGGTGTTGCCATCGGCGAGCGTGACCCCGTCGCTGGCCGGGGTCGCATTGGTGATCTGCGGCTTGGCTCCCGCCGGAACGAGGGTAAAGGCGTTGACAACCAGCGCCACACCCTGGCCGATGAGCTGCTCGTTGTTGAGCAACAACACTCCGGCGTTCTGATTCGTGGTCGAGCCGTCGCCGGTGTAGACGAAGATGATGTCGCCCGCGGCGTCGGGAGTGGCACGCGCGCTGGTAAAGCTGCTCAGCGAGTTGAACGGCGATTGCGACTGCCCGATGCCGTTGGCAACGTTGTTCTGCACATACCACACGCGGCCGGACAGGTTAAGCGTGACCGTGCCGGTGGCCAGCGTGGGTGTCGCCGTCGCGCCGGTGTTGCTCGAGATCGTGTAATTGAATGTGTCGGTCGCCAGCGGAGCCGGGGTCACCGGCGGCGTGAACTTGAACGTGCCGTCGGCGGCGATCACGACATTGTTCGTTCCGTTCGCCGATGAGACCGTTCCAGCCACTACGGCCACCCCTCCACTCGGCAGGTCGTTCGCGATGATCGATCCCGTGAGCGGAACAAACGGCGTGGCCGGCGACCCCGTCGCCCCACCCGTCACCACTGCCTCGGTGTTGTTGATCAAATTGCTGTAAGCGTCGGCGACCGCCGATGGGTTGATCGCAATCGTGAATGCCTGCGAGCCGGTGCAGAGGTTCGCATCGGTCGCGGTTACTGTGAAGCCGAATGTTCCGGTCGCCGTCGGCGTGCCGCTGATCGCGCCGCCGGACGCAAGCGATAGCCCGGTCGGTAGCGCGCCCAAGGTCACTGCGAATGTGTAGGGAGCTGTGCCGCCCGACGCGGTCACGCTCTGACCGACGTACGCGGTGTTGATGGTTCCCGCCGGGAATGATCCGCCGCCGGTCCGCGCGACGGTGATGGCCGGGCACGTGACGGTCAGCGTCACGACGTTGGTGTCGACGGAGCCGCAGCTATTGGTGTACGTCGCCTTGAACTTCTTTCCGTTGTCGCTCAGCGGCGGCGAGTACGTCAGCGTCGGCGATGTCGCTCCCAAAACGTTGCTGAAGTTCAATCCGCCATCAGTCGACACCTTCCATTGCACGGAGGTGAAATTGGTGGCCGCCGAGGTGAAGGTCACCGGGTTGTTGGCGGTGACGCTCTGATCGGTCGGTTGCGTCGTGATCGCGATGGTCTGATCGACGGTCAGCGTCGCCGCGGCCGTCGTGGCCGTGTTGCACAGATTGGTGAAGACGGCGCGGAACTGATGCAGGTTGTCGGCCGGGGTCACCGTGAAGGCGTACGTCGTCAGCGTCGCGCCGCCGATGTCGTTGAATGTTGCTCCGCCGTCTGTGGAGAGCTGCCACTGCACTGTCGGCGCCGGCGATCCGCTTGCGGCCGCCGTGAATGTCGCCATCCCGCCATTGCAGACCGCTTGCGTCGCTGGATCGGTAGTCACGACGGGCGGAAAGTTGAGGGTCAGCGTCGCAGCGCTGGAGTTCGCGATTCCGCAACTGTTCGTGAACACGGCGCGATACTGCTTGCCATTGTCCGCCGGCACCGTGTCGTGGGTGTACGAGGGCCCAGTTGCGCCGATGATGTCGGCAAAGCTCATGCCGCCGTTCGTGCTCACCTGCCATTGGATCGTCGGCGCCGGCGTTCCGCTGGCGGCCGAAGTGAAGGTGACCGGCAATCCGGCGCACACCGTCTGGCTGATCGGCTGTGTTGTGACCGCGGGCGCAACGTTCACGGTGAGCGTGGCCGCGGTGCTGGTCGCCGTGCCGCAAGCATTCGTGAGCACAGCGCGATATTGATGGTTGTTGTCGGTCGGAGCCGCGATGAAGCTGTAGGTCGTGAGTGTCGCTCCACCAATCGGGTTGAAGGTCGCGCCGCCGTCGATCGAGAGCTGCCACTGGACGCTGGGAACCGGCTGGCCGGTGGCTGCGACCGTGAAGGTGGCCATGTTTCCGGCGCAGATTGTCTGCGTCGCAGGATTGGTGGTGACCACCGGCGGCGTGTTGACGGTCAGCGTCGCGGCGTTGCTGTTCACGACGGCGCAGGAGTTCGTGAAGACCGCGCGGTACTGCTTGCCGTTGTCAGCCGGGGTCGTGACAACGTTCAGCGTCGTTGTGGTCTCGCCCGGAATGTTCGCGAACGGACCACCGGTCGAGACTTGCCACTGAACCGTGGGAGCAGGCGTGCCACTGGCAGCCGCAGTGAATGTCGCGGTTGCGCCGGTACAAACCGTCTGATTCACCGGCTGCGTCGTCACCGCTGGAGCAACGTTGACCGTCAACGTCGCTGCCGTCGTGTTGGTGGTGCCGCAGATGTTCGTGAAGACGGCACGATATTGATGGTTGTTGTCGGCTGGCGCGGTCGGGAAGGTGAGCGTAGTCGAGGTCGCGCCCAGGATATTGTTGAACGTCACGCCGCCGTCAGTCGAGAGCTGCCATTGGACAGTGGTAGCTGGCGAGGACGTCGCGGCTGTGAATGTCACCGGCGCTGGGGCGCAGATCGTCTGATTGACCGGATTGGTCGTCACGACCGGTACCGTGGTCGCGGTCAGCGTGGCAGCTGTCGAGGTGGCGGTGTTGCAGACGTTCGTGAAGACCGCGCGATATTGCTTGGCGTTGTCGGCGGTTGTGGCCATGAAGCTGAGCGTCGTCGCCGTCGCGCCCGGCAAGTTGTTGAACGTGACGCCGTTGTCGGTGGAGACCTGCCACTGAACGGTTGGCGCCGGGCTGCCGGAAGCAGCGGCCGTGAACGTCGCCGTAGTGTTGTTGCACACCGTCTGCGACGCCGGATTGGTGGTCACAGCGGCGGCAGTGTTCACGGTGAGTGTCGCCGAATTGGTGTTCACCGCGCTGCAGGAGTTGGTGAATGTCGCGCGATATCTCTTTCCGTTGTCGGCCGCGACGGTGGCGAACGTGTAGGTGGTGCTGGTCGCGCCCACGACGTTCGTGAACGTGACGCCGCCATCGCTCGATACCTGCCACTGCACCGTCGGCGCTGGAGTTCCAGCGGCCGCAGCGGTGAAGGTCGCGTTGGCGGGGGCGCAGACGGTCTGATTCGCCGGCTGCGTCGTCACCGACGGCGGCGTGTTGACCGTCAGCGTTGCGGCTGCCGAGTTGGCGGTGTTGCAGACGTTCGTGAAGACCGCGCGATATTGCTTCGCGTTGTCGGCGGCCGTCGCCATGAAGCTGAGCGTCGTCGCGGTCGCGCCGGGCAGGTTGTTGAACGTGACGCCGTTGTCGGTGGAGACCTGCCACTGAACGGTCGGCGCCGGGCTGCCGGAAGCGGCGGCCGTGAACGTCGCGATGGCGTTGTTGCACACCGTCTGCGACGCCGGATTGGTGGTCACAGCAGACGCAGTATTCACGGTGAGCGTCGCCGAGTTGCTGTTCACGGTGCTGCAGGTATTGGTGAACGCTGCTCGGTATTGTTTTCCGTTGTCGGCTGCGGCGGTGGCGAACGTGTAGGTGGTGTTGGTCGCGCCCACAACGTTCGTGAACGTGACGCCGCCGTCGCTCGACACCTGCCACTGCACGGTCGGAGCGGGAACTCCGCTTGCCGCAGCCGTAAAGGTCGCGTTCGCGGGAGCGCAGACAGTCTGATTTGTGGGCTGCGTTGTCACCGCCGGCGCCGCATTCACCTTCAGCGTGGCTGTCGTGTTCGCGGTGCCGAGGGGGTTGGTGAAGACCGCGCGATATTGATTGTTGTTATCCGCGGCGTTGGCGACGAACGAATATGTGCCCGCGGTCGCGCCCACGATGTTGGTGAATGTCACGCCGCCGTTGGTCGAGAGCTGCCACTGGACCGTCGGCGCCGGGAAGCCGCTCGCGGCTGCCGAGAACGTCGCGGTCGCGCCGGCGCAGACCGTCTGATTGGCCGCCGCCGTCGTGATCGCCGGTCCCTCATTCACATTGAGAGTGAAACTCTGGAACGCGGTTCCGGCGCTGTTTGCGGCGGAGAAGGTGATCGAGTACGCGCCGCCGGTGCCGACTGCCGGCGTTCCGGAGAGGACGCCGGTCGCGGCGTTGAAATTGACCCCGGTGGGGAGCGGACCGCTCTCGGAGAGCGTCGGCGTCGGGTTCCCGGTCGCGGTTACGGTGAAAGATCCAAAAGTCCCGACGGTGAACGTCGCCGTGGGCGGGCTGGTGATCGCGGGCGGAGTGCCGGAGAGGATCGTAAGGGTGACGTGCGCGGCGTTCGAATCATCAGTTCCGTTGTTGGCCTTGTAGTTGAAGCCGTCGACCGGCGCGACCGAACCGTCGTTGGAGTAGCTGAAGCCTCCATTCGCATTGAGCGACAGCACGCCGTGCTGGGGTCCTGACAGCTGTATGGCGGTCAACGGCTTTCCATTCGGATCGGTGTCGTTGGCGAGAACCCCGGGGGGGCCGACGTTCAACGTGCCGCCCCGCTGCACCGAATACGAATCGTCACGCGCCGTGGGCGCGTCGCGGTTCGCCTGGATGCCGATCAGAAAGAAAAAGTCGTTGACTGTGTCCGTCGCACGGATGCTCTGGAAGCGCAAAGCCGGAGTACCGCTGCTGCTTCCGTTCACGAGCGGGGCGATGCCTTCCCATTCGCTGGCGTCGCCATCGAGCGTGATGAGCCGGCCGCCCGGAGGCGAAACGACGTGCGGCCGGCCAGGGCGCTGAACTGCCGGCAGGAAGAGGATCGGACTGCCGTTCGGCTGCTGGAGCAAGGCATCGGTGAGCATTCCGCTGCTGACGACGAAGCCTAAGCGCATCGAATGCAGGCCGCCGACTTGTGCCGCCGGGACATGTGTTTCAAGGGTTTGGTTGCCGCCGGAGGTGCCCACCCGCCACCCGCCCGCGTCGATCGACGTCGGGCTGCTGAAGCTGGCGGTGGCCGGATCGAGGCACTGCTGCGCCGTAACGCCGGTGACCGTCATGGTGGTGTTATCGAAGGTGGTCGTGACGATCAGCTCGCAGCCGTCGAAATTTCCGCCGCTGGTGACGACGCGACAGCCGGTCGACGCATTCTTGTCGGTATCGATGAGGAGCTTGACGTCGGTCGTGCCCGCGAGCGCAGAACTCGCGAGGAGCATCAGCGTGCCGAAGAGATGTCGCATAAATAGACCTCGCGGGCGTCGAAGAATCAGATCTGGACGATCGATGAGGCCGGCATGATATCAGCGAATAAAAAAATCGGCGACCTTGCGGTCGCCGATCAATTGTTTCCGAATGCCCTGGCCGCCCGATTTCGTCACATGTCCGGGAGCGGACCGGTCAAGACGAGCACTGCTGCCACCACGGCCTCTTCAAGATGGGCACCGGTACCGGAAAAACGGGTGATCCGGATCACCGGATCGCTGCACTAAACTGCAAACAACCATGCCCGACTGCAAGCACCTCCGTGCCGTCACTCCACAACAATTTCAACGCAAGGCGAACACGCCCAACGGATGCGAAGAGTGTCTGGTCATCGGCGACCGCTGGGTGCACCTCCGGCTTTGTCTCGAGTGCGGCCACGTCGGCTGCTGCGATTCCTCGAAGAACAAGCACGCCACCAAGCATTACGGCAGCGTGCACCACCCTGTCATCCGCTCCCTCGAGCCCGGCGAGCGGTGGTTGTGGTGCTACCTCGATGAAGCCGGATCCGAGATGTGATCCGTGTCGCCGGTCTTGTGCTCGCGAATTTGAAAGCGCAAGAACTGATGGATTGCGTCGAGTGCCCGACGATTCTTCGTCGTGATGCGCACGCGGCCGCCTGAATCGATCTCGGCGTATTCGTAATTGATGTCCCGACGCAGCTTCTTCATCGTGGCCGCGCCGTCCGGCTTCTGATCGTGCACCGCCTCCGGATGCGCGAAGTCGCCGGCGGCAAATTCCCTGGCGATCATCTGCAGATGCGCGCGGATGGCCTTCACGGTGGCAGCATCGTCGCCGCGAACTTCGATCGCGCCGCCATCGGAGTAAAGGCGGAACGTATGTTTGCTGGTGGCCTGCGAGAATCCCATGGCGTGGTCGGCATGATCCGGACAAGCCATTTGAAGCAACAGAAAGAACGTGACGATCATAGTGACTCCAAAAGATGCGCTGGTTCGCCCTTCTCGAGTCGGGCGTCCCAGTCGCGAAGAATTTCCGCCAGCTGATCGCGCAGCGCGATCATTTCGGCAATGCGCGCGTCGAGCGCGGTCAACTTTGCCTCTCCCGCAGCGCGCACCTTGCGGCAGGGCATCTGTCCGGCGCTTCGTGCGCGGAAAAACCCGACGATGTCGTCAAGCGAGAAGCCGATGGCGAGAGCCCGCCGAATGACGGTTACTCGCACTACGGTTTCGGGCGCGTAGGAGCGATAGCCATTCGATTCACGCACTGAAGCAATCGCGCCTTGCTTCTCGTAATAGCGGATCGTATCGGCGCTGACCCGGCATGCTCGTGCGACTTCGCCCGTCATCATGACTAAAAGATAGACCCTCGAACAGGTTCGAGGGTCAAGGGGGTTAACCGAATTGCAACGTTTTAGCGACGCCCGCTGACTCCGCGGACTTCGATCTGCTTCGCTAGAAGCGTCTTATCGTCGATGCGTGTGCCCATGGTGTTCACTTCGTCGCCGGCCTTGATCTGGCTGAGATCGATGCGATCGCCCTGCTTCTTGATGATGGTGTTGCCATCGACTTTGACGACCACGTCGCCCTTCGGGACGGTGGTAACCGTGAGCTGGTCTGTACCAACGCTCTTGACAGTACCGTTGGCCGTCATGGTTTGACCGCCATTGCCGTCGGCGTCATCGGGGTTCTGCAGCACGATGTTGACGGCCGTTTTGGTGTCGCCGTCGACCTTGACCTGCATATGCACGCGGTCGCCGACCTTGAGACCGGTGGTGTCGAGTGTCTGGCCGCCCTTGCGAATGACTGTGGTGTCGGTGATCTTGGCCGTGACGTCCTGACCGTGAGAATCATGCACCGTGATTTCGGATGTGCTGATGGCGGTGATCAGACCCTCGACCTGCACAAGCGGCACGGACGGTGAGGAGCGGCGACGCCCCACGTTGGCGCCGTTCGCGTTGAGCTCAATCGACAGCGGCCCGGGAGAAGCCGCGACGCGGATGCGCGCGTTGACATCGTTACGCGTGAAGGTCAGCTCCGCACTTTCCGGGACTCCGAAAAACGCAAAATGCCCATCGGTACCGAGGACGGAAGACATGCCGGTACCGCTCACGTCCACCCGCACGCCAGCCGGGCTGCTGTTCGGCATGCCGGCAGCCATCGTGACCACGCCCGACACGCCCTGGGCGCCATAGCCGCCGCTGATCGCCTCATGGCCGCGGCAGGCGGCCAGGACGAGAACTGCCACTATGACAACTGCTCTACGGATTCGCATTGTGCCTCCTTAAAGCACGAAAGGGGCGATACGCCCCTTGATGCGACGCAGTCTAGCCAGCTTCTCGGCCTGCGCGAGTGACGCCCCTCACCGGTCCCGCTCAGCGGGACCACCCTCTCCCCGCTTGCGGGGAGAGGGACGGGGTGAGGGGAATCACGTGTTAACCTGCTTGCAATCACGAACATGGCAGAGCAGAAACAGCCGTTTCACCTGATCGGCGGCGCTGCGGACCCGAAAGGCGCAGCCGCGGAGCTGGCGCGTCTGCGCGAGGAGATCGAGGCCCGCAACCGGCAGGAGACCGCCGTCGCCGAGCTGGGACAGGCGGCGCTCACCGGCGTCGACCCCTACATCGTCGTCGGTCAGGCCTGCGCGCTGGTCGAGATGACTCTGGGCATCGATCACTGCCGCGCGCTCGAGATCACGCCGGGCGGGCGGGTGGTGGTGCGCGCTTCCCTCGGATCCAACGCGACCTTCAATCACTGCACGCGCGATGACGAAGAAAACGAAGCGATCTCGATGTACGTCGTGGTTGCGGGACATCCGGTCACCTTCAACGATCTCGAGCACGAGAATCGCTTCAAATGCTCGCACCTGCGCGACTTCCATCAGGTGAAGAGCGGCGTGGGCGTGATGATCCCCACCGGCAGCGGCGTGTTCGGCGTGATCCTCGCCTACTCCAGCGCGCCGCGTGAGTTTGAAGACTACGAAATCGCGTTTCTGAAATCGGTCGCGAATCTGGTGGGCGAGACGGTGGAGCGCGGCCGCGCCGAGCAGGCACGCCGACGCTCGGAGTCGCGCTTCCAACAATTGATAGCCTCGACGTTGGAAGCGGTCGTTACGCTCGATCGCGACACCAAGGTCATCGAGTGGAATCCGCAGGCTGAAGCGACGTTCGGGATTCGGGCTCGTGATGTGGTCGGCAAGGCGATGCCGCGCGACGCTCTGCCGGCGCTTCTGGATGCGATCGCGAGCGGGCTTCCGAAGCGGCGACTGGAAAGCATGGCACGCCGGGTGGGCGGCGACGAGATCCCGGTCGAAGTGATCATCGATCCCGTGGGGGCGGGCGAAGAGCAGAGTTACACCGCCTTCATTCGGGACATCTCGGAGCGCAAACAGGCGCAGGTCGAGCTCGAACAGCGCGAGCAGCGTTTCCGCGCCCTGGTCGAGAAAAGCTGGAGCGGCGTGGCGCTGCTCGACGCTGATCTGGCGTTCACCTATGTCGGCTCATCGACCCAGCGCCTTCTCGGCTACAACGATCGCGAATTGACGCATACGAGTTTTCTGGGATACGTCCATCCACGCGATCGTCAGGCGGCGCGCGAAACTTTCAGCGAGCTGGCTACCGCCGCCAATCGTGAGGCGCATGCCGAGCTGCGATTCCTCCACAAAAACGGCACGTGGATCTGGCTGGAAGCCTTCGGCCAGAATCTTCTGCACGACCAGAGCGTGCGGGCCATCGTCGTCAACTATCGCGACATCACGCAGCGCAAAGCGACCGAGAAACAGCTCGAGTATCAGGCCTACTACGACGCGCTCACCGGCCTGCCCAATCGCCTGCTGTTTCGCGACCGAGTCGTCAACGCCATCGCGCAGGCGAAACGCCATCGCCGCGGCATCGCGGTCATGTATCTCGACCTCGATCACTTCAAGCTCGTCAACGACGGACTCGGCCACTCGGTGGGCGACGGATTGCTGTCGGAAGTCGCGGCGCGCCTGCAGGGATCCATTCGCGCCTCCGACACCATCTCGCGCCTGGGCGGCGACGAATTCACCATCCTGCTCAACGATACCAACAGCACCGAAGCGATCTTCGGCATCGCGCGAAAAATTCTGCAATCGCTGTCCAGGCCCTTCCGCGTCAACGGACACGAATTGTTCGTCACGGCCAGCATCGGGATCAGCTTGTTCCCGGCCGACGGCGAAGACGTCGAGACCCTGCTGAAATGCGCCGACAGCGCCATGTATCGCGCAAAAGAGTTAGGCCGGAATCAGGCCCAGCTCTTCACCGCCAGCATGAACGAGAAGTACGTGCGACGCCTGGCGGTCGAGCAGAGCCTGCATCACGCCATGGAGCGGCAGGAGCTGGAGGTCTACTACCAGCCCATCTACGAGGGCAGCGGGCGGCGGATCGTAGCGCTGGAAGCGCTATTGCGATGGAATGAGCCGGGACGCGGAATCGTCGAGCCGGTGGAGTTCATCCATCTGGCCGAGGAGACCGGACTGATCGTCTCGATCGGAGAATGGGTCATTCGGAGAAGCTGCGCGCAGTTGCGCGAGTGGCAGGATGCCGGATTCCCCGAGCTGCGCATGAATGTCAACATCTCGGCGCCGCAACTGCAGCAGCCGAATTTCGCAAACCTGGTGGCCGAAGCGCTTCGCGAGAACAAACTCGCCAGCGGGATGCTGCAGCTCGAGATCACCGAATCGGTGGCCGTGCAGAACATCGACCTCACCATGCAGGTGCTGCGTGAATTGCGGCGACAGGGAATCGGAATCGCCATCGACGATTTCGGCACCGGGCAATCGTCGCTCATCTATCTGAAGCGGTTCCCGATCGACGCCATCAAGATCGATCAGGCCTTCGTGCGCGACGTGACCGGCGAAGAATCGGCGGCCGCCATCGTCTCCTACATCATCAATCTCGCTCACATGCTGCACCTGGAAGTGATCGCGGAAGGCGTCGAGTCGGAAGAGCAGTACGCCTTCCTGAAAAAGCACGGATGCGATCGCATGCAGGGATATCTGCTCAGCAAGCCCATGCCGGCCGCCAAAACGCGCGAGTTTCTGTGCGGCGCGGCTTCCTGAAATTTGAAATTCTTCTAGAATCGCCCGATGCGCCAGCTTCTGCTCGTTCTCATCACGGCAACCGCGTTTGCGCAAGAGCCGAACGACACTTTTTTCAAAGTCCGCAATTTCAATCAGGTCGCGATCTCTCCCGACGGCAAGCGTGTGGCGTGGTCGGAGCGCGAGCACGGCATCTGGACTTCTGATGCCGAGGGCAGCAGTCGCAAGCAACTGACCACCGGCGACGACGAAGGGCTGGCCTGGTCGCCGAACGGCGCTCTTGCTTACATCGGCAAGAAACAACTATTCGTCGATGGACGCCAAATCACGAAAGTCAACGGCAACCTCGCAGAGCCGCGCTGGTCGCCTGACGGCAAATCGATCGCGTTTCTCTTCATCGAAAATGCCAGGCGCGCCGCCGGACCGCTGGTGGCCATGTCGCGCGCTGTCGGCGTGATCGAGGAAACGATCGAGGAGCAGCGCATCGCAGTCATCGACGTCGCGACCAAGAAGGTTCGCATCGTCACGCCGCCCGACATGTACGTCTATCACTTCGATTGGGCGCCCGATTCGAAACACATGGCCGCCCAAGCCGCGCCGGGATCGGGCGACAACAACTACTGGATCGCGCAACTGCACGTCGTCGATGTCGCGGCCGCGACCATGAAGCCGATCTACAAGCCCGAGCTGCAGATCGCCAATCCGCGATGGTCGCCCGACGGCTCGCACATCGCGTTCATCGAGGGCCTGATGAGCGATGAAGGATCGACCGGCGGCGATCTCTTCGTCATTCCGGCAGGCGGCGGCACAGCGCGGAATCTCACGCCCAATCTCAAAGCGTCCGTGACGTCGTTCGACTGGCTCTCCGCCGACACGCTGCTGTTAGGCGAGAACATCGGAGGCCAAGCGGCGCTGATTCGATTGAAGCTCGACGGCACCAGCGAGGTCGTCCGGCGCGGAAACTCGCTCGTCAGCGCCACCTCCGGTCTGGTGGGAGCATCGGTCGCGCGCGACGGTCGCACTGCCGCCGTCATCCATACCGGCTTCCGCCACCCGCCCGAAATCTTTGTCGGACCGATCGCAGAATGGAAACAATTAACATCAATAAATAATGTGGCTATTTCTTGGGGCGAACCGAAGTCGATCCACTGGCGCAGCGACGACTTCGATGTCCAGGGCTGGCTGGTCCCGCCCGCCAATGTCGATCCGTCGAAAAAATATCCGATGATCGCCTACGTCCACGGCGGTCCGGCCTCGGCATCCCTCGGAACTTTTCCGCGCGAGCAGAATGCCGCGCTCCTAGCGGCCGGATACTTTTTGTTCCTGCCCAATCCGCGCGGCAGCTACGGAGAGGGCGAGGCCTTCTCGCGCGCCAACGTCAAGGATTTCGGCTACGGCGATCTGCGCGACATCCTCGCCGGCGTCGACGCGGTCGTGAAAGATAACCCCATCGATCCCAATCGCATCGGCATGTGGGGCTGGAGCTACGGCGGCTTCATGACGATGTGGACGGTGACGCAGACCAATCGCTTCCGCGCTGCGGTGGCCGGAGCCGGAATCGCGAACTGGCAGAGTTACTACGGTGAGAACGACATCGACGCCTGGATGATCCCCTACTTTGGCGCATCGGTGTACGACGATCCGGCCGTCTACGCCAAGAGCGCGCCGATCACCTTCATCAAGAACGTGAAGACGCCAACGCTGGTGCTGGTGGGCGAGCGCGACGGCGAGTGTCCCGCGCCGCAGTCATTCGAGTTCTGGCACGCTCTGAAGACCCTTGGAGTCGACACGCAGCTGGTCGTCTATCCGGACGAAGGCCACGCCATCCGCAAGCTCGAGCATCGGAAAGACATCGCGAAGCGTTTGGTGCAGTGGTTCGACACGAAGATGAAATGAGGTCTCATGCTTTCGCAATCGCGGCGTCAAGTGTCCGCGCACGCGCGCGGTGCACTACAGCCGCTGATCGTTGCTCGACGAAAGAACCGTAAAGATAAAAATCACCGCCGCGATCCCCACCACGACATACGTGACGATTACCCAGACATCGCTGCGGATCTCGCCGAGGCGCCGGAGAATGACCGGGATGATCATCAACGCCAGCGTGCTCAAAACCACAATCAGCTTCAGATGGCCGATGGCTGCTCGCGTCCGCTCGGGCGTCAGGACTGTGGCGTGATCTTCTGCGTTGCAATTGGGACAAACCTCGCTGGCACTTGGCAGGGGGCGTCCGCAGCCGGCGCATTCGAATGTTGCGGTCTCGTCGATGCCGGTAGCCTCGGCGCCGGATTCCAGCACCTGAAGCGCGGCGTCGCGCTGATCGCGGCGCACGAGAACCGTGATCCCGTGGGCAAGAGTTTCGACGCGAATGCCCCCGTACGATGAATCGCGAAGAACGGCGGGGATGTCCGCGGCGGCGAGCGTCGAGATCGCCAGCTCGGCGTCGTGCATCTGCGGAAATTTGCGGAGCTCGACCAGGTCGTCGCGGTCCATCAGACTCGCAGCGTGTCCGGCCGCCAGTTCCTGACGCGGCGTTTGATCTCTTCGCGGCCTTTGAGCTCGCCGCTCAGCACTGCCCGCGTGAGCTCGGGAACTTCTTCATCGGAGCAGAAGCGCAGTCCGATGAGCTGCCCGGTCCTCAACTCGCCGATGCGGCCTTTCAAGTCTGCCGGCAAACATCGCTGCAGACGGAGCGTCTCTTCCAATCGGATGATGCGATCCTGGGCCGTGGTCGCCATCGTGCGCGTCGCGACAGCAAGGGCCACCAGCGCACCGGCCACCAGAACGTTCCAGACTCCCAATCCTGAAAAATGGCGGATGACAATGTAGAGCTGTACCAGAAGGTTGATGCCGAGCACCGGAAGCGCGAAGAAATGAAAATGCGGGACCCAGCGTCGATGGGTAGCGTAAGTCTGCGTCTCGGCCATGGAATCCTCCTCAGAAAACGTAGCGCGGCGTGGCGTGGACCTGCTGCAGCGCCGAGTTGAGAGCCGGTCCGGGCTGCACGCGGAAATGCTGATTCAGCCGAAGCCGCACTTCGGAGTTGCCGAGCTCCTGCGGCACTTCCACCAGCGTCACGCTGACCGGAATCTCGCCGGCGTGATCCTCGAAGATCTCGCGCATCCGCCTGATGGCATCTTCGCTCATCCGCGCGTACGGGACCTCCAGCGCGATCTCTTTCACTTTCTTTTCGCGGATGCCGTCGAGCGGAATGATCTCGAGGGCGCTGAGCTCGGGCGTGACGGGTGATTCGTGGAATGACGCGGCGTGGGAGGCGAATTCGGGCTGGTCGGGTTCAACGACGCCCCTCACCCCCAGCCCCTCTCCCCGCTCAGCGGGGAGAGGGTGGCCGGAGGCCGGGTGAGGGGTCTCCGCTCCACCAAAAAGATCGAGATTGTCCTTCCGATCGCCGTACTTTTCCTGCTCGATCTCTTTCGGGTCGCGATCGTCTTCCTCTAGGTTGTCGTCGTCGCGAATCTCGTATGCCGAAACGCGGGTGTATTCGTCGTCTGCGCGCTGCGCGTTCTGTTCGGCGGATTGCAGCGCGGCGCTGCGCCCGATCTGAACGCCGCCGGTGTCCTTGACGCTGGCGGTGAGCAGGACCGCGATTCCGTTGTCGAGCCACTTCAGATACTTGGCGTACAGGTCGCTGAACACGACCACGTCGACCGAGCCGTATTGATCGTCGAGGATGAACTTGGCCATCAACTTGCCTTCGTTCGGTCCTTTCTTGATCTTCGATCGCTTCAGATTCGAGACGATGCCGCCGATGTTGACCACCTCGTCAACATGTTGATGCAGCGTCTCGGTGTTCGCGTTCGCGAAGAGCCGCAGCTCTTCGGCGTATTTGTTCAGCGGATGGCCGGTGATGTAGAAACCGAGGGTCTCCTTCTCGTGGCGAAGTTTTTCCTCCTCGGGCCATTCGTGGAGCGCCGCCGACCTCGGCGGCGCCGGCGAGGTCGCTGGCGCTCCACCAAACAAGCTGCTCTGTCCCCTTTCCTTCTCATCCCTTGCCCGCTGCGCGCTGTCGGCCACTGACTCGAGCGAATCGAACAATGATTTCCGCGTCAGGCCGAAGGAATCGAACGATCCCGATTTGATCAGCGCCTCGATCACCTTCTTGTTGCAGGCGCGAAGATCGACGCTCTCGCAGAATTGATGCAGGGTGGTGAATCGACCGATGGTGCGGCGCGCTTCGAGGATCGATTCGATCGCGCTGTGACCGACGCCCTTCACGGCGCCGAGGCCGAAGCGGATGTTGCGGCCGACGACGGTGAACGAATAGTTCGACTCGTTGATATCCGGCGGCAGGATGTTGATGCCCATCTGCGCGGTCTCGTTGATGAACTTCACGACCTGCTCGGTACGGTCCATCTCCGATGTCATCAGCGCCGCCATGAAATGCAGCGGGTAGTGCACCTTCAGCCATGCAGTCTGGTACGCGATCAACGCGTACGTGACTGCGTGGGCCTTCGGGAATCCGTAGCGGGCAAAGGGCTCGATGAAATCGAAAATCTCGGCGGCTTTCTGCTTCGGATAATTGTTGGCGACCGCGCCGGTGACGAACTTGTCGCGCTGCGTCTCCATGATGGCCTTGTCTTTCTTCCCCATCGCTTTGCGCAGAAGGTCGGCATCGCCCAGCGAGTATCCCGCGATCGCTTGCGCGATCTGCATCACCTGCTCCTGATACACGATGACGCCGTACGTCTCTTCCAGGATTTCTTTGAGAGCCGGCACGAGGTATTTCGGCTTCGAGACGCCGTTCTTGCGGCGCACGTATTCGTCGACCATTCCAGCGTCCAGCGCGCCGGGACGATAGAGGGCGTTGAATGCGACCAGATCTTCGAATTTCGTCGGGTGCGCGCGACGGAGCACGTCGACCATGCCTCCCGACTCGAATTGGAAGACACCTTTGGTGCGTCCTTCCTGGAAGAGGCGGAAGATCTCGGGTTCTTCCATGTCGATGGCGGCGATGTCGATCTTCTTTCCGGTCTCGGCCTCGATCGACTTGATCGCGTCGTCGATGACCGTCAGCGTACGGAGGCCGAGGAAGTCGATTTTGAGCAGGCCCATTTTCTCGACCACGCGCATGTCGTACTGCGTCACGATTTCGTCGCGCGTGGTGCGGTAGAGCGGCACGTAATTGGTGACCGGCTGGGGCGTGATGACAACGCCGGCGGCATGCATTCCGGCGTGGCGTGCCAGACCTTCCAGTCTCGATCCGATGTCGATGACGCGAGCCACTTCCTTGTCGTTTTTCATGGCCTCGGCCAGCGGCGGCGAATCGAGGGGCGCACTCTCGAGAGTGGTCTCCGGGCCGGCCGGGATCGTCTTGGCGACCTTGTCCACCAGTCCGTAGGGAAGACCCAGGACGCGGCCGACGTCGCGGACGACCGAGCGCGCGGCCATCGTCCCAAAGGTAATGATTTGTGCGACGTTATCCTGCCCATATTTCCTGCGCACATATTCGATGACCTCGCCGCGGCGATTCATGCAGAAGTCGATGTCGATATCGGGCATCGAAATGCGCTCGGGATTGAGAAATCGCTCGAACAGAAGGTTGTAGTCGAGCGGATCGACGTCCGTGATCCGCATCGAGTACGCCACCAGCGACCCCGCCGATGACCCTCGCCCTGGTCCGACCGGGATTCCGTTGTCCTTCGCGAATTTGATGAAATCCCACACCACCAGGAAGTAGCCCGGAAAGCCCATTCCCTTGATGATGTCGATCTCTTTCTCGAGGCGGTCCCAGTACGCCTGCGGCTCGTGCGTTTTGCGTTTGGCGGCGAACAGCGGCGCCATCGCTTCCAGGCGCTGCTTCAGACCGTCGCGCGCGACCTTTTCGAAGTAGCCGGTGGCATCAAATCCTTTCGGCACCGGGAACTTCGGCAGATGCAAACCGGAATCGTCGAATTTCGTTTGGATCCGATCGGCGATCCGCAGCGTGTTCTCGACCGCCTCCGGATGCGCGGCGAAGACGCGGCGCATCTCGTCGGGACCCTTGACGTAGAAATCGTCGGAGTAGAACTTCATTCGGCGCTCGTCGCCGAGAGTCTTACCGGTGCCGATGCACAGAAGGACTTCGTGCGCGAAGGCGTCGTCCTTCTCGAGATAGTGCGAGTCGTTCGTCCCCACCAGCTGCAGCCCGACCTCTTCGCCGAGGCGGGCCATCATCGGAATGATTTTTTGCTGATCGGGAATGCCGTGGTCCTGGATCTCCAGGAAAAAATTCTCGGCGCCCAGGATCTCTTTGTACTGCACAGCGGCCTCTCGCGCCTTGGTGTAATTGCCACCCGCGAGGCTCTGCGACACTTCGCCCTTCAGGCATGACGAGAGGGCGATGAGACCTTCGCGATGTTCGCGCAGCAGCTCCTTATCGATCCTCGGCTTGTAGTAATACCCGTCGGTATAGCCCGCGCTGACGAGCTTCACCAGATTGCGATAGCCGGCGTCATTGGCGGCCAGGACAATCAGATGATTGTTCGATCCGGCGTCGGCCGCCTGATCCTCGACGCCCGCTTTGTCGAATCGCGATCCGTACGCGACGTACATCTCGCATCCGATGATCGGCTTGACCCCCACCCCGCGCATGGCGTTGTAGAACTCGACTGCGCCGAACATGTTGCCGTGATCGGTGATGGCGCAGGCCGGCATGCCCAGCCGTGCCACTTTCTTCGCCAGCTGTTCGGGGCGGCTGGCGCCGTCCAGAAGTGAATATTCGGTGTGAAGGTGAAGGTGAACGAAGGACATCAGGCATCAACAGTTTAGCTTCGGATCATGGGAAAAAGGCACATGCCTTTGTGCACTTCTACGGGGAGTAGAAATTTCAAATTTCAAATTTCGAATGAAAAATTGAAAATTCAGCGCACCTCATTCTCATTTTTCATTTGAAAATTTGAAATTTGAAATTTCTATCTCTCGGCGACAGGGACAATGTCCCTCGACGAAAGGTCGTGGAATCGCAAAAAGACCAGAATGGCCACCGTGGTCAGCCCCGCCACAAATCCCCACCACAAGCCGACCACGCCCATCTTCAAATGGAAGCCGAGGAAGAGCGACATCGGGAGGCCGACGATCCAGTAGCCGACGAGGTTCGAGAAAAACGCGAAGCGCGTGTCTGCCGCGCCGCGCAGCGCCCCGATGCCGGCCGCCTGCAGGCCGTCGGAGAGTTGAAACAGACCCGCGACCAGGAAGAGCGGAATCGCCGCCGCAATCACGGTGCGCTGATTCGTGATCAACCGCGCCAGCTGAGCCGGGAAAATGACGAAGGACAATGCGCCGACCGACATCACGATCGCCGCGCCAACGAAGGAGGCGTATCCGGCCAGGCGCGCGCCATGCCTGTCGCGCGCGCCGACCGCCAGGCCGACGCGCACGGATCCCGCCGTCGCGACGCCCAGCGCAGTCGTGAACGTGAAGGAAGCGAGACTGATCACGAGCTGGTGCGCGGCCAGATCGACCGTCCCCATCCGCCCGGCCAGGAGCGCAACGATCGCGAAGATTCCGACCTCGGCAGTCACTTGCAGAGCAGTGGGCATCCCCACGCGCAAGGTTTGCCGAATATCAATCGAATTCCATCGCCGCGCAATTGGTCCGCCTGCAGGAATGCGGACCACGGCAAACGCGACAATCGTCATCTGCAGAAACTGACACGACACCGTCGAAATCGCGGCTCCGGCAACGCCGAGCGCCGGAATCGGGCCGAATCCGAATACCAGAACGATGTCGATGATGAGATTCAGAATGTTCGAGATGATCATCGACGTCACCATCGGCCGCGTGACGTGATGCGCCTGCAGATAGGCGCGGATGACAAAAAAGACGAGCCACGGCGAAAGACCGATCGTGCGGATGAGCAGGAAGATGGTCGCGGGGCGAACAATCTCGGATTTGACGCCGATCGCACGCAGGAGCAGCGGTCCCCACAAAAGGAGAATCGTGAGCAGGGCCGCCGTGATGAGCGCCAGCCAGATGCCCTGCCACATCACGCGCCGCGCCCTCGAGAAATCGCGCGCGCCGACGGCTTGCGAGATGAGCGGATCGACTCCCAGCATCAGTCCCAGCCCGAAGACCGAAATGCCGAAGAAGACGGCGTTGGCAAGGCCGGCGGCCGCCAATTCGAGTCCGCCCAGGCGGCCGATGACCGCCATATCGACCAGACTCATGACCTGCGTGCCCGCCTCCGCCGCCGCCAGCGGAAAGGCGAGGGAGAACAAGCGCCGCAGTTCGGATTTCAGTCCCGCCATTGAACACTCTTCACCACAGAGACACAGAGGACACAGAGCTTTCTCTGTGATCTCTGTGCCTCTGTGGTGAAAAGAACTCTGTTCACTCCGGCATGGCCGTTCCCCAGAAGTACTTCTCGAAGAACGGCCGGTAATCCTTCTTGGTCATGAACTGCAGCAGGCCCGCCACACCGTTGGTGGAACCAAATTTAAAGTTGAACGATTTTGTGTACGATTTCATGAAGGTGAGGAATTGCGTATCGCCCAATTCCTTGTGCAGGGCGTACAAAAGCAGCGGACCTTTGTTGTACAGCAGCGCGAACCTCTCGACGAACGACGACCGCGGATCCCCCTGGATCCGGTTGGCGTACGGAATGGGCGCCACGCTCGCTCCATCCCTGGCGCGGCCGCGCCAGGTCGCCACCAACCGGTTGTAACTCCCCTCACCCTTGAGCTTTCGAAGCGCGAGCGCCGCTGAATACTCGGCAAACGACTCGGTGAGCCACTGCTCTTCTTCGCTCGGCATCCGCACGACGTAGGCCCAGTATTGATGCGCGATCTCGTGCGCGAATCGCTCGTTGATTCCCTGCGAGAAGGTCTGGTCGACTTCGCTGGCCAGCGGCGTGAACGCTTCGTTGGTGATGAACATCGTCCCCGGCGGCGCCTGGCCGAAGCCATAGGCGTTCACCTGAATGATGTTGAATTCGTTGAACGGAAATGGCCCCAGAAAGTACTCGTAGTAGTCGATGAGAGCGAAGGCCAGGTCGGTGAGCTGCTTCGCGGCTCGCTGATTGGGAAGGCCGTAGGTTGCGACGCGCACGACGCGCTGTCCGCGCTTGTCATCGTAGATCGTGTATTTGCCCGCCTGCGCGGTCGTGAATTGCACGGGCTTGTTGACGGCGGTTTCCAGCACGTTGTAGTCGCCTTCTTCGCGCCGGCTGACGGTGTCGCCGGGAATCAAAGGCACAAACGGTTTCTTCACGCGAACGATCGCGTGCACCGTGTACGCGCTCCCCGCCCATTGCCTCGGCAAAGGAAGCCAGGGAACTCCGAGACCGAGCTGCCAGGCGTTGTCGCCGCCCTCGCGAATCAGAAAGTCGCCGTCGATCGAAAACTTCAATTTCACTGTCGGCGAAGGCGTTGTCGGAATCTCGACCACCAGATCGTTGCGGTTGTGATCGAAATTGAGCGCATGACCCTGATCGTCCGTCACGCTGCGCACGTTGAGCTTCCGCGGCGCTACGCCGAGTTTTGCGATTGCTTCCTCGAGCATCTCGAAGCGCAGCACGTTCTCGGCGGCGTTGGCGCGCGTGACCGTCTCCGTGACCTCGAGCTTTGCGTTGTCGCCGTCGGCGACCAGCGTGTAATCGAGCGCGCCGAGTGCGAACGGTGGTGATGGAGTGACGCTGCGATCGTGACCAACCGGCTGCCGCGACAGCACACCGGGATGCAACCGTTGATCGAGGCGGCGATCGCCGCTGGACATCATTGGCGGACGAACCGTGAAGAGGCCTTCAGCATGGTCCTCAAAGTCGTCATACTCGTACAACAGCCGGTCGTGGCCACCGGAAAGCTCGGCCCGAACGAATTTGCCTGCCGGAAACGAGAACTTCTGAACCGCCAGCTCGTGCGAACGCGGCGCAATCCACAGCCGATCGAAAACGTCGTTGTGTTCCTTCAAAGCGTCGGTGAGGGATGCGCCGGCGGTGGCGGAGAGCGATGGAAGCGGCACTCCGGCGGCGACAACGAGCGCTTCGGTGAAGTTATCGCCGAGGACAATGCGCGTGGCCTCGGCGGTCATTTTGAGATGTGCAATGGCGCGGACGTTGTGCGAGACGACCGGAAACTCCGCCGGCTCGGTGGTCTCGTACTCGATGGCGCCCTTGCCGCCGAAGAAAAATCCGACCGGCTCGCTTCCGGCCATCACCGGCGCGGCAGAACCGGAAATCATCTTCAACTTCACATGCCCAATCGCAAACACCGCCTTGTCGACGATCTTGGCCTCACCAAGCTTTAGGTGATCGGCGGTTTCAATAAAGGCCGGAAGCGAAACACCGGATGCGCCTGCACAGACGAGTGCCAGAGCACCGAAGAAAAGTTTTCGCATGAGGCTGCGATTTTAGCCTAGCTATCGAACGCCACGCCGCCAATGGGTCGTCCGCTGCGGCCGGGATCGATGCGCGGCTCGAGCAGCTCGCGCAGGTTGGTCGTCTCGATGAACATGTGGCGGTGCCGCACGCAGTGAACGGCGATCGAGAAGAACAACATCGCGACCACGGCGAAGAAAACGATCGAGGCCGGCGTGGTCGCAGGCAGCGGTGCCGGCGATGCCGTCACGAATAGCTCCTGCATCACGATCAAAACAAACAGCGGCAGCGGGAAGAAGACCAGCGCGGACAGAAACCGGCTGGCCTGAACGCGGAAGTACGGCCGCAGCGCAAGAAAGCTCAACGCCACGAAGTATCCCAGCATCAGCACGGCGGCGAAATGCATCTCGCCGATGTCGCCACCGACAGCCAGACGCCGCCGCACCAGAGCGAGCATGCGCACTTGCAGCAACACCACCCAGGCCAACGACACCACTGCCGCGCCCACCGACAAGACCGCGAGAAACGCGCCGAAAAGATTTCGCGCCGCCAGGAGTGCTGCCATCCGAACCAGGATGGCCGCGACTGCCAACGCCGCGAGGAGTGCCACCACAATCGCCCACCCCCCCGCCGACCCGCCCGAGAGCGCGCCGCCATGCACGGCGATGAAGGCCATCGGCGCGCCCTGAATCTGCTGCGTCAGCGTGGCGGCAGCTGATACCGCCAGGAACACACAAAACACGGTGCCGATGTAAAAAAGGGATTTCGGCATGGAATGATCTTACCCCGACGCCTGCCGCATGGAAATGATGTGGTCGAGCCGGATCTCCACCGGACCTCCCGGCCCGACGAATTTCACGAACTCGGCGCCATTGGATGCGTAGACGTCCGCGATCGTACCGGCCTCGCGCTGCGTCACCCCTTCCAGCTCGAATTCCAGCTCCACGCGCTTCTTGTGCATGGCCGCCTCTTCCAGTTGGTCGTGGTAATCGCACGAGATTGGTTGGTATCGCTCTTCGGACATTCGCGTCCCCCGCCGCCGCTCACTTACACGATCGATGCCGATTGCTGTGGTAGGATTGCCTCTCCGTTCCCCCCATGACCATCGCGAGTTCGCTCTTCCGGATCTCCTCTCTGGCAGCGGCGATGCCTCTCGCATTCGCGCTGCTTCTTCTGGCGATTCTGGTCATTTCGTTTCGTTCGCGCGCGGTGGTTTTTTGTCAGTACCTTCACACCATGACGGGCGTCCGCCTCCGACCATCGGATGTTCGGCGTGTCTTCAAAGAGGGGGGAGCGGACGCGGTGCGATCCTATTTTCTCGACCTGATCATTCGCGAGGATCTCAAGCAGGGGCCGCTCGAGATCCCGGCCGCCGAGGAGCGCGTGGTCGAGCAAGTCGCGAGCGAGTAGTCCTCAATGCCGGCTTTGAAGCCGCAAAGAGCTTTCCAGCGCCGCGAAGACATCATCGCCAAAACATGCAAAGACGACGCGATCGAGCTGCTGATCGCGCAGGACTTCGCGTACTGCAATTTCGGCCGCTTGATCGATCGGATATCCGTACACCCCACAACTGATGGCCGGGAACGCGATCGAGCGAACTGCGTTGTCAACCGCCAGTTGAAGGCTGTTGCGATAACACGAGGGCAGCAGTTCCGGTTCGCCACGGTTGCCGCCACGCCATACCGGACCGACCGTATGGATCACATGCCTGGCCGGCAGCCGATAGCCGCGGGTGATGCGCGCCTCGCCGGTCGGACAGCCGCCGATCTTGCGGCATTCCTCCAACAACTCGGGCCCGGCGGCGCGGTGGATCGCGCCATCGACGCCGCCGCCGCCGAGGAGAGTGGTGTTGGCGGCGTTGACGATGGCGTCGACATCGAGCTTGGTGATATCGGCTTTGATGACCTCGATTTTCAAGTCCTGAGTGCTGAGTCCTGAGTCCTGAGCGGAGGGTTGGGGCTCAGGACTCAGGACTCAGGACTTCTTTCCGAGTTGCACAACAGTTTCGTACTCGGATTTGGTCACCGGCTGCACGGACAATCGTGTTCCCTTCTTCACGACGACCATGTTTTCGAGGCCGCGCGTTTCCTTGAGAGTTTCGAGCGGGACGATCTCTGGAAATTTCCTGACGAAGCGGATCTCGACCATCGACCAGGTCGGATCTTTCGGTTCCGGGCGCGCTTCGCGACTCACTTCCGCGAGACCGGTGACTCCGGAAGGATCGGCGCTGGAGGCGTAGAAGAGCACCTTGTCCCCGGCCTGCATCTGGCGCAGAAAATTGCGAGCCTGATAGTTGCGAACGCCGTCCCAGGTGGTGGTCCCGTCGCGTTTGAGATCATCGATGCTGTAAGCGGTGGGCTCGACCTTCATCAACCAATATTTCATGTGCGTCCGGGGTAGTCGCGCAGCGCCGCGTCGAGAATTCGAATCGAGGTTCGGAGGTCATCGCAGTTCAACACGTAAGCGATTCGGACCTCGCTCGTGCCGAGGGGCGAGGCGTAGAAGCCGTTGGCGGGAGCGAGCATCACCGTGGCGCCGTCATAGGTGAAGTCAGTCAGCAACCAGGCTGCGAAGCGCTCCGCGTCGTCGACCGGAATTTTCGCGATGCAATAGAAGGCCCCCTCAGGCTTTTGCAGGAACACTCCCGGAATTGCAGTCAGACCTTCGAAAAGGACGTCGCGACGCCGTTGGTATTCGGCGACGACATCGCGGGTGTACTCCTCCCCCAGCGCGTCCGCGCCCACCGCGATGAACTGCGCCAGCCCCGGCGGCGAAAGGCGTCCTTGCGCCATCCGCAGGCAGGCGTCGTAGATTTCGGAGTTGCGCGTGACCAGCGATCCGAGTCGAATGCCGCAGGCGCTGTATCTTTTGGAGAGGCTGTCGACGACGATGACGAAGTCTTCACATCCGCGAAGCTCGAGCGCGCTGGTGGCGCGTTTCCCGTCGTAGACAAATTCGCGATAGACCTCGTCGGAAATGAGAAACAGTCCGTGATCGCGGCAGAAGCCGGCCATCGATTCGAGCTCTTCGCGCGTGTAGACCGTCCCGGTGGGATTGTTGGGATTGCAGAGGATGACGGCTCGCGATCGCGGCGTGAGCGCGCCATCCCAAATCTCGCGCGGCGGCAGATGAAATCCATCGCGACCGCGGCTGGTCACCGGAACGATGTTGAGTCCCGCCAGGGTCGCGAAGGAGGCGTAGTTGGCATAGAACGGCTCGACCACCAGCAGATCATCGCCTGCATCGGCGCACGCGATCAGCGAAAAGAGAATGGCCTCGCTGCCGCCGGTGGTGGCGAGAATCTGATTGAGCCCGAGAGGAATGCCGAGGCGGCGTTGGTAATAGAGCTGCAGCGAACGGAGAAATTCGGGCGTGCCGGCCGATGGTGAGTATTCCAGGACTTTGGTGTCCATCTTTTTGAGACGATCGCGCATGCACGCCGGCGTCTCGATGTCCGGTTGGCCGATGTTGAGGTGATAGACCTTCGTCCCGCGGGCCTTGGCCGCGTCGGCAAGCGGCACGAGCTTGCGGATCGGCGACGCAGGCATGCGCGTCGCGCGGCCCGATAGGGCAAAAAGACGCCTGGTGTCAGCAAGGGTCACGTTTCACAACGTTGCCAACGGCATGCCGTCCTAGACCGCAACCGGTTGCGCTTGCGCAATCAATTGGCGAAGCACATAGGGCAGGATGCCGCCGTGCTGGTAATACTCCACTTCGATGGGCGTGTCGATGCGCAGCGTGACATTGACATCGAACGTCTCGCCGCTCATGCGACGCACGGTCAGCTTCGCCTTCTGCATCGGTCGCACCGATGCCAGGCCGCTGATGTCATAGGTCTCGGTGCCGTCGAGCTTCAATGTCTGCGCGCTGGTCCCTTCTTCGAATTGTAGCGGCAGCACGCCCATGCCGACCAGATTCGATCGGTGGATGCGCTCGAAACTCTGCGCCACCACGGCACGGACGCCCAGAAGCCTGGTGCCTTTTGCGGCCCAGTCGCGGGAGCTGCCGGTGCCGTATTCCTGTCCTGCCACAACCACCAGCGGTATGCCCTCTTTTTGATAGCGCATGGCGGCGTCGTAGATCGACATGCGCTCACTGCTCGGTTGGTGAATGGTGACTCCACCTTCCACGCCCGGCACAATCAGATTCTTGATGCGTACGTTCGCAAACGTTCCGCGCGTCATCACCCGATCGTTTCCGCGGCGTGACCCGTAGCTGTTGAAATCCTCCGGCTTCACGCCGAGTTCGATCAGATACTCTCCTGCCGGCGAGTCTTTTTTGATCGAGCCGGCCGGGCTGATGTGATCGGTGGTCACGGAATCGCCGAAGATCGCGAGCGCGCGCGCGTTGCGGATGTCGCTCATCTTTGTGGGCGACATGCTGAAGTCGGAGAAAAACGGCGGTTCCTGAATGTAGGTCGATTCGCGATCCCATCCGTACAGCAGTCCCGTTGAAGAGGGAATCTGATTCCAGAGCGGATTCTGCTCCGCAAAATCGGCGTACAGGCGTCGATAGGCTTCCGGATCGACCGATCGCTGAAGGACTTCGCGGATTTCCTGCATCGAGGGCCAGAGGTCACGAAGGTAAACATCTTGACCATTTTTCCCCCGGCCGATGGGCTCCTGCGTCAGATCGATGTCGATGCGTCCGGCCAGAGCGAAGGCCACCACCAGAGGCGGCGACATCAGGAAATTCGCGCGGATCGATTGATGCACCCGGGCCTCGAAATTCCGATTGCCGCTGAGCACCGAGACGCCGACCAGATCGTTCTTGGTGATGGCGTCCTCGATCTGCGGATCGAGCGGTCCGGAGTTGCCGATGCAGGTCGTGCAGCCATAGCCGACATGGAAAAATCCGAGCGCGTCGAGCGATTTCTGCAGGCCGCTGCGCTGGTAGTAATCGGTCACCACTCGCGAGCCGGGAGCGAGCGATGTCTTGACGACTGGTGGCACTTGCAGGCCTTTCTCGACCGCCTTCTTCGCCAGCAGGCCCGCCGCGATCATCACGGAAGGGTTCGAGGTGTTGGTGCAGGAGGTGATGGCGGCGATCAACACGTCGCCGTGATGCAGCTCGGCCGCGGCCCCGGCAACGGCGCCGGCCGCCACGCGATCGGGCGTGGGCCGGTTGTTGACCATCTCCTCTTCCGTCACCACGCTGGTGTTTTTTCTGGCAGAAGCTGCCACTGTCGGCGCTGCCTCCTGCGCTCCACCGCCTGAAACGGTTCCGCGCGCCGCAGCGTGCTTCGGGACGCGGACGGTCTGCTCTTTGGTCTTGCCGTAACCGTTCGGCGGCGGTGCGTGCAGCTGTTCCAGGAAGGAGTCTTTGAGGGCCTCGATCTCGATGCGGTCCTGCGGCCGTTTCGGACCGGCGACGCTGGCGCGAACTTTTTCGAGGTCGAGCTCGAGGACCTGCGTGTAATCGATCGAGCCTTTCTTCGGCATTCCGAACAGTCCCTGCGCCTTGAAGTAATTGCGAAACGCGCTCACCTGCTGGTCGCTGCGCCCGGTCATCGCGAAGTAACGCATGGTTTCTTCGTCGACCGGGAAGTAACCCATGGTCGCGCCATACTCGGGCGCCATGTTGGCAATGGTGGCACGATCGGCGACCGACAGCGATGCCGCGCCATCGCCGAAAAATTCGACGAACTTGCCGACCACTTTCGCCTTGCGCAACATCTCGGTGATCGTGAGAACGAGGTCGGTGGCCGTCACGCCTTCGCGCAGGGCGCCGATGAGGTGCACGCCCATGACGTCGGGCGTCAGAAAGTAGACCGGTTGACCAAGCATTCCCGCTTCAGCCTCGATGCCGCCCACCCCCCAACCGACGATGCCGAGTCCGTTGATCATGGTGGTGTGCGAGTCGGTGCCCACCAGAGAATCGGGATACCAGACGCCATCTTTTTCGAGAACGCCGCGCGCGAGGTATTCCAGATTGACCTGATGCACGATCCCGATGCCCGGCGGCACGACGCGGAATCCGTTGAAGGCCTGCATGCCCCACTTCAGGAACTGGTAGCGCGAAACATTGCGCTTGAACTCGATCTCCATGTTGAGCTGCAGCGCGTCGGGACGATTGGCGAAGTCGACCTGCACAGAGTGATCGATCACCAGGTCGACCGGAACGAGCGGCTCGACGATGCGGGCATCCTTATCGAAGCGCGCTGCCGTCGAACGCATGGCCGCCAGATCGACCAGCAAGGGCACGCCCGTGAAGTCCTGCAGCAGGACGCGGGCGACCATGAACGGGATCTCTTCGGTCCGCTCGGCCCTGGCCTGCCACTTCGCGAGCGTGCGGACGTCGTCTTCCGAGATTTTCTTGCCGTCGACGTTGCGGAGAACGGATTCGAGGACGATCCGGATGCTCACCGGCAGGCGCGAGATCGCGCCGAGCCCGGCCGCTTCCAGCCTGGGCAGCGAGTAAAACTCCCCATTTTCAAAGGTATCGAGCGTGTTGAAGGTGTTGCGCGGCATCGCCGCGCGAGTTTATCAAAGGCAGAAGGCAGAGGGCAGAGGGCAGAAGGCAGAAGGGTAACTCTCTTGTCGCGTGAGCTACACCTTGTAAGTGAGTTTAAAAGACCGCACGCGAAACTTCGCGCTTCAAGTCATTCAGATCGCCGATGTCTTGCCGCGCCAAAGAACCGCTGACATCATCGCGCGTCAGTTAATCAAAGCCGGCACATCGCCGGGCGCTCACTTTCGTGAGGCAACTCGAGCACGATCAAAGTCTGAATACGTGGCGAAACTGAACGGCGGGTTGATGGAGCTCGAAGAGACGCTCTACTGGCTTGAAATTGCCGAAGCGTCAACGCTCATCTCGGCGTCGGTTGCTTCAGAGCTGCAAGAAGAGACAGACGCGTTGATTGCGATCTTTGTCTCATTGATCAACAAGTGGAAGAAGCGATAACCCTTCTGCCTTCTGCCTTCTGCCTTCTGCCTTCTGCCTTCTGCCTTCTGCCTTCTGCCTTCTGCCTTCTGCCTTCTGCCTTCTGCCTTAAACGAGGGCCAGCAGCCCGGGCTGTCTTTCGCCGTGCAGCGGATCGAATTTGCGGCGCATCGATTGGAGGTCGACGCGTGCCTGGTTCTGGTTGCACAGGTGCGCGATGACCTGGCGCAGCAGCGGTTCCTCCCCTTCGATGCGAAGGCCGCATTCGAATCCGCCGCGTTTCTCCGACGCGCGGCACCACACCATCTCGGCATTGACATCGATGTGTTTCCGGTCGATGCGAAAACGCAGAGGGCCGACCGTCCCCGGCGGGACCATGCGATCGGTTCCGATCCTGGCCCCGCGAATCGAAAGATCGAGCAGGCGGATCGGCGCGTGCATGCCGTAGCTGCCGGTGAGCTGGGTGATGATCTCGTATCGCTCGCTGTCGCGTGCGTCTTCGATGAGCATCGCTTGCTCCTTGGCCACCAGGTCGTCAATCACTTTCATGACGGCCGGCTGTTCGCAGTCGAACATGACGCCGAGGAGATAGCGATCCGTTTCGAAGTCATCGAGAGCGAGGGCTGCCATCCGGCACCAGGAAACTGTCCCTTGAAATGCGAGACGCTGGCTGGCTGCCTCGATGTTCAACGACAGCGTCGATCCGATCGGGAACGGCTGCGTCATGTGCAGACGCGCACCGCGCACGGAAAGGTCGACGATATGTGCCGTCACGTTGCCGAACGTCGCCGGAAGAGCTCCGGTGACGAAATAGCGCGGGACGGTTCGGAAATCTGTTGCCATCAATTCACCTCAAAACAGCGTCAAAGTCGTGTCGAAAAAGCGTCATCAATTTCACGACGCAGCAAGGGTGATGAATTCGTGAGCCGACTGGCGCAGTGTTTGGAACTTGCGGCGGAGCGAGTGCAGGTCGATCCGAGCCTCGTCGCGCATGCACAGCTGGTGAATGGCCATGCGCATCCGTTCTTCTTCACCATCGATTCGAAGCCCAGCCTCGAAGCCGTGATTGGCCGTGCCGAGACACCAGGCCACCGTGGCCAGAACCTCGACCGGTCCGGTCTTGTCGTCGATCTGGAATGCCAGGGGGGTCACCGTGCCGACGCGGATGAAGTTCGGCAGCGAGACCTTTGCTCCTCGGACCGACAGGTCGACCACGCCGATCTGCAGGATTCCGAGGACGCCGGTGAGCGGGACTGAGATGCGATAGCGGTCGGAACCGCGGAAATCCTCGATAGGAATCGCGGCATTCGAGACCAGAAGACGCCCGATCATCTCGCCGACGGACTCCGGCTGCGTATCGAACTCGACTCCAGCCAGATAACGGTCAATTCCGTCAACGGACAGATCGTCGATCTGGGACCACAGGACTGTAACCTGCTCATCGACAAGGCCTTCGGTCGTTTGAACCACCAGGCGCTGCCGGCTTCCAACGCGCAAGGGCGAATTCAGCTCGAGACGGGCACCTTTCAGAGAGATATCAATGACCCGAACGCTCTCGGGCCCTGCCGTTGCGAACATAGGCGGCAGCAAAAAGTAGCGAGGAAGAGTTCTGAGTGGCATTTTCGATTCACCTCCGGTACGGGACACAGTTTGAGTCCCGGGTCGTGAATGAACCGGAGGGCGAGCGTCGGAAAAACGTGAAAGGGAGCTAGAAGGCCCGTCGATAGGACAGACGGACCGCGCGAGCGGGCATCAGATAGTACTGGGCGTCGCCGAGCTCGCTCTCTGCGATCGGATCGCGTCGATTGGTCAGATTTTGAACGTCCAGCCGGACCGATCGGTACGCCACGCCAGCGTTGACGGTCGTAAACCCGCCGGCGAGCGCTGTGTTGCGGCGATTCAGAAACCGCGGCCCGTTGTAATTCGCAGTCAGGGAGCCGCTCCATTCTCTTGCCCCAAAAATGCAGCCGAATGAGGCCAGGTCGCGCGCCGACATTTCGATTCGATGTCCCGAAAGCTGCGTGGGGACTCCGTCGAACGCCTGCACGAAGTCGCGGAAGCGCGCATCGTGGCGGCTGTACGAGGCCAGCAACCGCATCGCGTTGGTGACCGAGTATTGCGTTTCGATTTCGACGCCTTTGAAGCGCTGCTTGCCGCCGTTGCGCAAACCGGGAAGCGTTCCGCCGCCGGCGATCAGGAGATTCTCGATGTTCATCAGGAATGCGGTGGTCTGCCAGAACAGGCGATCGCCGGCCGTGCGCCCCTTGAGACCGACCTCGTAACTCTGCGACGTTTCGGGGGCGAGAATCTCCGGTTGCGAATCGGGGCCGAAGTCAATGGCGGCCGGCTTGAACGTGTTGCGGTAATCGGCGAAAGCAAATGTCGCGGCGGCGATCTGGCGCGTCAGACCCAGGAATCCGCTGGTACGCGTCGTCGAGCGGTTGTCGCCATCAGGACCATCCTCATCCAGCGTGCGCCGCGTCTCGCGCGTGCGATTCAGCCGCAATCCCGCGTCGACGCGCCACCGCGCTGCCGGCGTCCATTCCGACTGCGCGTAGAGCGCGGCGAAGCTCCTGCGATCGCGCAGCGTCAACTCCTCCTCCGACGGGATGTCGCGGCTCGACTCCGCATTCGAACCGTTCAACGCCGACTGGTAGCCGAAGATCCGAGTGTTCGCGTGCGCATTGCCGCCGAGGAAATCAGCGCCGACGAGGAATCGGGCCGGACCGATTTTGCGAATGAGATGCGTATCGATGTAGAGATCGTTGATGGTTCTCTTCTGGCCGAATCCTTCCGAGTTTTCATCTGGGGCGTCGAGATCGCGCAGGAATCCGCGCACGATGTCGTTGGTCGTCCGCGTTGCAGAGAACGTGGTCGTCCACGGGCTGCCCGACAATAATGTCGTATACGAAGCGACAGCGTGCAGGCGATTTCCATCCAGGCGCGCGTCGGCGGGGTTGTGATTGGCATCGATAGGAACTCGTGCGCTGAGCTGCTTGCCTTCGCGTGGGCGCGGACTTGCGGGATCCTGAAGCAGCCGCAGAGCATCGACATCGAATTGCCACCGGCCGGATCCCGTCTGGTACTCACTTCGATACAAGAGATGACCGCGATCGACGCCGGCACGATCATCGCGGAAGCGCTTGCGTTCGTAATCCGCGCTGAGCGATTGCGTCGGACTAAGGGCGGCAGTCACGGCTGCCGATGCTGAGCCATGGCTGCCCGCGGAAATCTCACCCGATGCTCCGCGATCGGGATGGCGATGAATGATGTTGATGACGCCCGAAAACGCAGTCGCCCCGTAGACAACTGGCGCCGAGCCGCGGACGACTTCGATGCGCTCGATGTTCGTCAAATCGATTGCAAACGTCGGAGGATTGAACGCCCCACCCCACGGCACGCCGTCGACCAGTAGAAGAAAAGCGTCCAGCTCGCGCAGCCCCCACAGCTCCGGAACGCTGCCGGCAGGCCCTTCGTCGCTTCCGGCGGCGACTGACACACCCCCCGCAACCGCGAGCGCGGTCGCGAGATCGCGCGCTCCCAACCGCGCGAGATCCTCGCTGCGGATGACGGTGATCGCGGAGGGAACGGTCAACAAATCCTCCTCGATCTTTGTGGCCGTCACCTCGACGTAAGCCGAGGACTGGGCGCGAAGAGTGGTCGCAACCAGCAGCAGCAGCAGCGAAAGGCGCTTCATGAGGCGAGAAGTCTAGCAGCGGCGTTCATTACAATTCTATGAACATGTGGCAGCGACGCCTCGCCGTTTCTCTGACTGTCGTTCTTATCGGGAGCTCCGCGGTCCCGGCGACGCGGCACCGTGCCATCCGCCCGCCCGTCTCCGACGCCACGCCTGCCGGCTGGCTCTCCAACCACGCCTACCGACTCGACGACATGGGGCCGCTGCGCATCGTCGTCGGTGATTCGCCGGTGGTCGGATTGGGCGACGACACGCATGGAACGCATGAATTTTTCGACCTCAAGCTGAAGATGATTCAGTTCCTCGCCCGTGAGATGAACTTCACGACTCTCGGCTTCGAGGCGCCCTTCGCCGATTTCAACCGCCTCAATCAATACGTCCTCGGCGGCCCGGGAGAGCCTTATACACCGCTGATGCACCGCGAGCTCGGATATTGGTTCTGGGCCAGCGACGAAATCGTGGCGGTCATCGAGTGGGCACGCGAGTACAACCGCACTCGCGGTGACCGGCCGCCGGTCGAGATCGTCGGATTCGACGTCACGGACGAGAAAGGAGCCGGCGACCTCGCGGTCGCGTACGTGAGCAGCGTCGATCCCGCATCGCCCGTCGACAACATCGACGCCGTGTGGGCCAACCTGCTGGCGCACGAAACAGAATTCGTAGCACGGAGCTCGCAGCGCGCCTTCGACGCCGCGCTCCAGGCGGCCACAGTCGCGTCGGTGGCCAATCGAGCACCGAGTCAGCTCGACGAGTACTTCGCCTGGCGCGATCAGAACATGGCCACCAACGTGATCCAGTTGCAGCAGCGCCGTTCTTCGAACGGGCGCGTCATTCTCTGGGGCCACCAGGAGCATCTGGGCAAAACGGTCAACATCCAGGGCGTCAAGCCGGCGGGGCGATGGCTCGATGACCGTTACGGTCGCGATTACTTCGTCATCGGCAGCAGTTCCGGCGGCGGACGCTTCAACGTCCTGGCCTTTCCGAACACTCAGGTTGTGACGACGCAATACACGCCCATCACACCGGACTCGTACGAAGCGAATTTCCGATCAGTGGCAATCCCGATCATTCTGATTCCGCTGCGGGGCGATCTTCCCGGCTGGCTCGGTGAGCGCCATCATCTGCGGGGTGGCACCGCGGTGGTGGCCTACGATCGCCCCGAGGACTTGAAAGTGAAGTTCGATGCCATCGTGTATATCGATCAGACCACCCGCTCCAGCAACTTCTGGTGATCGCGCTCCGGCCATCCGCGCCTTTTCACGTCTTCAAATGAGGAAAGCGAGTTCGCGTAAAAGTCGCGAAGAAGAATTTCGGAAGGATTCCATTGCCAGGCCTCTTCCAGCACCGGCACGCCCTCGCCCTCGAAGAGATCCGATCGCCACCGCTGCGCAGGCTCGATGAGACGGCGAAGCTCGAGGATGAATTTCGCGTACCGCCATATCTCGGCGCCATTGTTTTCGCGCAGCAGCCAGATGCGATCGCGCCATCGATCGCGATATCCGTCCATGTTCGCGATCATCTCCGCATCGGTGAGTGGATCGCGCGATTCCGAAAAGATGCGTGCCGCCATGGTGACAGGGGTAATGGGGAGGGCCGCCGAGATCTCCTGCATGACGCTCTCGGCCAGCGCGCGCAACTCCGCTTTCCGCAGCTCGAATTCCGGTGAAAGAATCATCGGATGATCGCGGATGAACGCGTCGACCGCGATCGGCTCTCCGAAGCTGACGATGGCGTATCCGTAGCGCTTGAATCGACGAAAGACTCCCCGCCAGAAATTCTTGAATAGAAAATCGAAGGTGGTGCGCAACTTTTCCACGCGCGTCGATCGATCCTGGCGGCCCACCAGCTCCTCGGTCAGATTCCGATCTTCCAGAACGCGGTCGTAGTTGATGGCGGTCGGAATGATGAACAGCGGCTCGGTGAATTCGGGATTGCGTTTCGCCCGCACGATGTAGTCGAGCATGCCCAGCTTCGGCTTCAGAAACGCGCCGTCGCGCGTGAGTCCGCCTTCGATGAAGATCCCCTGCGTGACGCCGTTGCGCGTGATGGTGCTGACGAAACTCGAAAGCACCGCGTGGTAGAGCGGCTCGCGATACCGGCGGCGAACGAAGTAGGCGCCGAACCACTTGAAAACATGATTCAGCGGCCAGACTCTCGCCCACTCACCTACCGCATACGAAAGCGAGATGAATTCGAACAGCATGTGCGCGACCAGAACGTAGTCGGCGTTGGATCGGTGGTTGATGATGTAAACAACGACGACATCCTTCGGCGCGCGATCGTTGAAGACGCGCAAAAGCGTCCGTTCCACCACCGGCCGATAGAGGAAGCGCATGATCGCCCGCGCGATCGGCGCTCCGAACCGGTAGTACGCCAGAAGGTTGAATTTAGGCACGATCTCCCGCAGGTACTGGCGCGCCTGCTTCATGGCGTCCTCAGTCGTGACGTGATGCTCTTTCGCATACGCCTGGACCGCCTGCACGACCTCGCGCGATCCGAAAACCTCGAGCTCGATGTCGGCGTGCCTCTGCTTGAGCTTGAAGCGATCGATCCGGATGCGCCGCGCATGCTGCAGCCTGCGCGCATGGCGCTTGCCGAGCAGATAGGCGGCCATCGCGATGACCGCCAGCGCGACGACCGCGATCTCGATCCGGAGCATGGGGAGAGTCTAGTCCTGAGTGCTGAGTCCTGAGTGCTGAGTCCTGAGCGCGAGTGGAGCGCCGCCGACCTCGGCGGCGCTACGAGTTGTAGAAAAACGACGTTAAGCCGACAGCCGAGGGAAAATGCTCGACATGCCCGTTGGAAACGACACCCTTGCTCATCGAAGATACCTGCCACACCTCGAGAAACTCGGCAAAACCTACTTTGTGACGTTTTGCACGGCACATCGATGGATCCTGCCACCGACCGCGCGCGACATTGCCCTAGCATGCTGGGTTCATGATCATGAATTGACCTATTGCCTGTACTGCGCCGTCGTTATGCCGGATCACGTCCACACAATCTTCACGCCTTTCGGGACGCATGATCTCGCGACCATGATTGATCGCGTCAAGGGCGTCTCCTCACACGCGATCAACAGTCGCCTCAACCGCAAAGGTCACGTTTGGCAGCGCGAATACTTCGATCGTATTGTTAGGTCAACCGAGAGTCTGCGGAAGAAAGCTGAATACGTCTGCAACAATCCGGTTCGTGCTGGTCTGGCCGATTCAACGGATGACTATCCGTGGATCTGGCGCTTGTGGATTGAAGGAACGGCGCCGCCGGGGTCGGCGGCGCTCCACTAGTGCGGCGTGCACTGCACGCTCAATTCGAGGCCGTAATAAACAGCGCAGTCGTCGACGGCGATGGAGCGGCTGTCGAAATCGGCGGAGCGCAAGACCCGCAGCGTGCCGCCCAGCAAAGGAACCGAGACGATCAACGCGTTGGAGTTCTCGTCGACGACGAACGCATAGACGACGCCGTCGCGCACGACAATCATCAGACCAAGGAGGCCGTCGGCAAGAAGCTGCGGTGTCCCTCCTGCTTTGGGCACGCGGAAAACACCGGCGTTTTTTCTCAAACCAGAATAAATAACGTCGGTGCCACTGCTCGCGACGGTGAGGAGAGGGAAATCGTCAATCAGCTTCGCCACAGCGCCACCTGACTTTGAAACACGACGGAGTCCCGCACTGGGATTGCCAGTCCCCAACCCCACTTCCGAGAAATAGACGTCAGCGTCGTCGAGCGCGATACTCGACGGCGTGCTCAGCTTATCGGCCAGGACCTGGCGGCCAGTCCCGTTTTTGAGAATCCGTTCGATGCTGCCGTCAGCGGCAATATCGTCTCCCATCAAAGTACCGAGATTCGCCCAGTACACCGACGTTGCGTCGAGTGCCAGGTCGATTGGCGCGGCAAGCTTCGTCGCCAGTAACTTCGGCGTTCCGCCATTCTTAGACACGCTGTAGATACTGCCGGTCGTCGCGTCATCCACGGTGATGAAGTAGATCGACGTCTCATCGACGGCAATTTGTGGGATGTCCAGGCCGATCTTCGGGGAGACCGGCAAGGGTATTCCGCCACTTTTCGGGGCTTTTTTTATTCCGAAGGTGCGATCGGAAAGAAAGAACGTATCGCCGCTCAGAACCAGCCAATTCAATTCGATTGGCTGCACCACCACCGCCTGCGCGCATGCCGAGTTGCGCGGCGGTTGCACGACGCGTCGCCGCAAGGGTTCGGCCCCGTTTGCAGGACCAAGGATCAGAAAAGCCGCGACCAAGACAGAGAATGCGCGCATGACCGCCTCCGCGGGGTGTCCTGACGGAATGGTACGGCAGCGTTACGAGGTCGGCGCCGGAACAGCGCCGCGGAAGGCTACGCTGGCGGGCTCGCGCTCACGCTCCGGCTCGTAGGGGACTTCCTCGATGTGCGGCGGCTCCTCGGCCTTCGGTTTGCGGCGCAGCTTCTCCATATACAGATAGAAGACCGGCGTGACGTAGAGGGTGAGGGTCTGCGAGAACAGCAGCCCGCCGACGACGGCGAGACCCAGCGGGCGTCGCGATTCCGCGCCGGCGCCGAAACCAAGCGCGATCGGCAGAGTGCCCATCAGCGCGGACATGGTCGTCATCATGATCGGACGGAACCGCACCACGCACGCTTCGTAAATCGCTTCTTCGGGACTCTTACCCTGCTTCTGCGCTTCGATCGCAAAGTCGATCATCATGATGCCGTTCTTCTTCACCAGACCGACCAGCATGATGATGCCGACGAAGGCATAGATCGAAAGGTCGACGCGGAAGACCATGAGAGTCAGCAGGGCGCCGAACCCGGCGAAGGGCAGCGCCGACAGAATCGTCAGGGGGTGAATGAAACTCTCATAAAGGATGCCGAGGACCATGTAGATCACGGCGATGGCGATGATGAGGAGCAATCCGAGTCCCTGCAGCGACGACTGGAAGGCCTGCGCCGTTCCCTGGAAGTTGGCGTTCACCGTCGCGGGCAGTGTCGCCTTCGCGGTTGTGTTGATCTCATCGAAAGCCTGTCCAAGCGCGTACCCCGGTTTCAGCGCGAAGGAGATGGTCACCGACGGCAACTGTCCGGAATGATTGACGGCCGTGGGACCGAATGTCGGTTTGACCGACGCTACCGCAGCCAGCGGAACGAGTTGTCCGGAGTTCGACCGAACATAGAGCAGCGACAGCGCCCGCGGAGATGCCTGAAACTCCGGCTGCAGCTCCATGATCACCTGATAGGTGTTGTTGGTCGCGTAAATCGTCGACACCTGCCGCGTCCCGTATGCCGAGTAGAGCGCGTCTTCGATGTCCATCACGTCGAGGCCGAGAGAGGCGGCTTTCTGCCGGTCGACGTCGACGATGACGGTTGGATTCTTGATCAGCAGATCGGTCTGAACATCCGAGATCGCGGGCATCTGCCGCATCTTGTCCAACATTTTGTCCGACGCGGGGTAGAGGACTTTCGTGTCCGCCCCATACATCGTGTACTGGTAGCTCGATGAGCCGCCGCGGCCGCCGATGTTGATGGGCGGGGGGATGGTCAGGTAAACGCGAACGCCCGGAATCGCGTTGAGCTTCGGACGCAGCTCGGCGACGATATCGTCGAGCGAGTCTTTCCGGGCGTTTTTCGGAACGGTGCGGATGGAGATGAAACCGCTGTTGCCCGAGCCACGCCCGCCGCCCACGCGCGCGAAAAATGTCGCGACGTTCGGATTCTTCAGGACGATATCCATCGCGACCAGCTCGTGCCTCATCATCTCCTGGATCGAGATGCCTTGCGCCGCTTCCAGCGTGATCTGTATCTGTCCCTGGTCTTCCTGCGGGATGAAACCTTTCGGGATGAATTGGAAGAGCGCGACTGTCGCAACCAGCACAACCAGCGATCCCATCAGGACCGCGAAGCGGTGCCGCATGGCCGACGTCAGTCCGCGCTTGTAGAACGCCAGCATGCCATCGAAGAAGCGCTCGAACATGTTGTACAGGCGGCCGTGTCGCTCGCCCTGATGCGGCCGAATGAATCGCGAGCTGAGAAGCGGTGTGAGCGTGAGGGAAACGAAACCCGACACCAGAATCGCGGCGCCGATGGTGACCGCGAATTCGTGGAAAAGACGGCCCAGGATTCCACCCATGAAGAGGATCGGGATGAAGACCGCCGCCAGCGAGATCGTCATCGACAGAATCGTGAATCCGATCTCGCGCGAGCCCTTGAAGGCGGCCTCCATCGGCTTCTCGCCCATCTCCATGTGGCGGACGATGTTCTCGAGCATGACGATGGCGTCGTCGACCACGAATCCGACCGACAGCGTGAGCGCCATCAGCGACAGGTTGTCGAGCGAGTAGTCGAGCAGATACATCACCGCGAAAGTCCCGATGATCGACATCGGCAGCGCCAGACTCGGAATGACGGTCGCGGAAACGTTGCGCAGGAACAGGAAGATCACCAGGATGACCAGGCACAGCGTCAGGAGCAGCGTGAACTTGACGTCGGCGACCGATGCGCGGATCGAATCCGCGCGGTCACGGTGGATATCGAGGTTGACCGACGCCGGAAGCTCCTGGCGAAACTTCGGAAGCAGAGCGCGGACGCGGTCGGAAACTTCAACGGTGTTCGTCCCCGGCTGTTTCTGAATCGCCAGGATCATGGCGCGCTTGTCTTTGAACCAGGCCGCCGATTGATTCTGCTCGATGTCGTCGATGACGCTGCCCAGATCCTGGAGATGCACCGGCGCGCCCTTGCGATACGCGACCACCAGGGAGCGATAGTCGGAAGCGCGGAGGAGCTGTCCGTTGGCCTGGACGGTGTAGTTCAGGTTCGGACCGTACATGATGCCGGTGGGCAGATTGACGTTGCTGTTGCGGATGGCCGTGACGACCTCATCGATCCCGATCCCGCGCGACGCCAGCTGCCGCGGGTCGAGCTGAATGCGAACGGCATACTTCGCGGAGCCGAACACCGAGACCTGCGCCACGCCCTGGACCGTCGAGATGCGCTGCGCCATCATCGTGTCGGCGTATTCGTTCAGCTCATACAACGGCATGGTGTCGGAGTTGATCGCCAGAAAGAGCACCGGCTGATCCGCCGGATTGACTTTGTTGTAGGACGGCGGCGCGGGCATGTTAGGCGGAAGCTGGCGCGCCGCCGCGGCGATGGCCGCCTGCACGTCCTGCGCGGCCGCGTCGATGTTGCGGCTGAGATTGAACTGCAGCGTGATGGAAGTGCCGCCCAGGGTGCTCGACGAGATCATGGAGTCGAGGCCGGCGATGGTCGAGAACTGCCGCTCCAGCGGCGTGGCAACCGACGACGCCATCGTCTCCGGGTTCGCTCCCGGCAGGTTCGCTGAAACCTGAATGGTCGGGAAATCAACGTTGGGCAGGTCGCTGACCGGAAGCTTGCGGTAAGCCATGGCGCCGAACAGAAGAATCGCCAGCATGACCAGGGTGGTCATGACCGGGCGTCTGATGAAGATGGCGGCGATGTTCATCTTAAGTCCTGAGTCCTGAGTGCTGAGTCCTGAGTCCCGACCACTCAGGACTCAGGACTCAGCACTCAGGACTCACAACGCATTCTTCACATCCACGTGACTCTTGGGCGTCAGCCGCAATTGTCCATCAGTTACCACCATTTCACCCGGCCCGACGCCTGTTTCGATGATGCTCTGCTGATCGACCGTCTCCGCGACTTTGACCGGCCGCACCTCGATCGATCGATCCTCCCTGACCACATATACAAATTGTCCGCGCTGTCCCGTCTGCACCGCCTGTGACGGAACAACAACAGCGTTGGGACGATCCTGCAGCGTCACCGCCACGCTGACGAATTGTCCGGGCCATAGCGCCCGGTCCTGATTGCCGAAAACCGCCTTCAGCGCGATCGTGCCGGTGGCGGTGTCGACTGCGTTGTCGATAAAACTCAGCTTTCCGGTCGCGATCGCCGATCCGCCTTGCTTCGGTGACGCGGTCACGGGAACACCTAGTCCGCCACGCGCGCGGAGCCGCGCCAGCTCCCCTTCCGGCACCGCAAACTGCACGTAGACCGGCGAGACCTGATTGATGACGACCAGCGCATTGGTGTCGTTCGCCCGCACCACGTTGCCGGCGTGGACCATCAGGCTGCCGGTCCGGCCATCGATGGGCGCGACGATGTTGCAGTACGAAAGCTGCAGCTGCGCATTTTCGAGGGCGGCGTGATCGGCGGCCACCACGGCCTTGGCCGCCTCAGCGGCCGAGGTGATCTTTTCGTATTCTTCTTTGGTGACGTAATCCTTCTTCACCAGATCGGCATAGCGCACCGCTTCGGACTGCGCGTTGCGATATTGCGCTTCATCGCGCGCGAGATTCGCCTGCGCCTGCTGTAGGGCGGCCTCAAACGGTCGCGGATCGATCGTGAAAAGCTGCTGCCCTTTGCGCACGTCATCGCCCTCGCGAAACGACACGCGCGTCAACTGACCGCCGACCAGCGCGCGGATCGACACCGTCGAAAAGGCTTGCACGTTTCCGATCGCGCTCAGTTGCAACGGCACGTCTTTCTGCTCGACCTTCGCGACCGTGACCGGCACGTTTTCGTCGGCAGGTTTCTGCTTCGAGCCGGAACAAAAGGCAGAAGTAAGAAGGCAGAAGGCAGAAGTAAGAAGACGCAAGTACGCCCGAATTACTTCTGCCTTCTGCTTTCTGCCTTCTGCCTTCATCGTGTCGATTCCTGTGTCGGTGCTTCCAGCGATCCCGTGTCGTGTGCCAGCTGCGCCACTGCCAGGAACCAATCCGTCCGCGCCTGAATCTCCTGTGCCCTCGCGCTCTCCAGCGCTGCCTCGGCCGTCAGCACGTCGAGAATACTCCCCACGCCACTGCGATAACGGTCCGCGGCCATGTCCGCCGACTGCTGCGCGGTGCTGAGGAAATCACGACTGGTACGAACGCGCTGCACGGCTGTTGAAAGTCCGTAGTAGCTGTTCCAAACCTGCAGATCGAGACGCTGCTGAAAGCTGCGCGCTCCTTCCCGGGCGACGTCGGCGCCGAGCTCCGCGGCGTGCAGATCGAACTGCGTTCTCCATCCGGTGAACAGAGGGAATCGCATCGCGACCCCGAACGAATACGGAGTCGCTGTTCCGCTGGTCACACCTCGAAAAGTCGTCCGGTTGGCATTGGCAGTGAAGCCGACGGTGGGCAAGCCCGCCGATCGCGCTTCGCGCACGCGGGCCTCCGCTTCCTGCACCAGCGAGCGCGAAGCTGCAAAGTCGGGACGCTGCTGCTCGGCTTGCGTAATCAATGACTCGACGGCTGTGGATACTTCCTGAATGGGGATCTCGCTCGGCAGCGTGCCGATCGTGAATCTTGTGGTGACGGGCAGCCCCATCGCAGTCACCAGCGTTCCCTGGAAAACGCGCAGGTTCTGCCCCAGCGACTCGTAGGTCAACTGCGCCTGGGACAGCGCGGTGCGCGCCTGCAACACATCATTGATCGTTGCCACTCCGGCGCGGTGCCGCGCCTCGGCCGCATCGACGCTAGTCTGCCGCTCTTTGATCGTTGCGCTTTGCGCGTCGACCAGCGACTTCGCGTCGAGGTAGCCGAAGTAGGCCTGCTCGGTCTGCAGGATGACGTTCTGAATCTGTTGATTGTGCGTGAAATCGGCCACGATCAGCGCCTGCCGGGCCTCCTCCACCTGCGCCGCCCGCCCTCCGAAGTCGAACAATAGATATGTCACCACGAGTTGTGGCCCGAAGGTGGTGCTGTTGAAGATGGTGCGGCCGCCTTGTGTTGCCTGACGCGAACGCGTGTAGCTGGCATTCAGGTCGACCTCCGGGTAGTACGCCGAGCGACGACTTCCGACAACTGCCTGCGCCTGCCGCGCCTGCAACCACGCTGTACGCGTGTCGGGATTGTTCTGCAACGCCAGATCGATCGCGCGCGGCATGTTCAGATCGCCGAGGTCGGTGGCCGCCGGCTTGGGGATGGGGGGCGGGACAGCGGAGGCGGGGGCGGGCCAGGCGGCGGCGGGGGTGGCGCTCACGCCGGGATCGCGCGCGGTGGTGCACGCGACAGCAACCCAGCAACCGAGCAACCAGGCAACCCGATTCACGACCTTCTCCTTCGTTCGAGTCCGTGAATAAAAACATCGCCCAGCAGCGTGGCATCGTGTTCAACCGGCGCGGGCTTCTCGCTGCGCAATCTCTGATTCATCAGCGCGAACATCGCTTCGACGAACATCGCGGCCACGATGTGCGGATCGACTTCCCGAAAGACGCCCAGGCGCACTGCTTCGCCGATGACGCGGGCGGTCGCCTCGATCAGACGCCGGTAGCGATCGCTTTGATAACGGCTGCCCTGCACGCGCACGACCTCGCGCTCGTAGATCAGGACGCGAAAGAGATCGCGGTGCTCGTCGAAATAGGTCAGGTAAGCCAGAGCGAATGCCCGCAGCCGCCGGTCGGGCGTGCCGTCGCCGCGCAGAATCTCCTCCACCGTCTTCATCATCGGCGCGAGGGCCGATGACTTCACTTCATCCAACAGCTCCTGTTTGTCGCGATAGTGGAGATAGACGGTTCCCTTGGCGATGCCGACTTCCTGCGCCACCCGCTCCATGGTGACGCTCTTCAGCCCCTCCCGACAGATGAGGCGAATGACCGCCTCCTGGATGCTCTGGCGCTTGTAAGATTCCCACGGACTTCGCAGTTGGCGTGCTGCCATGACCGAAGGGTCATTTTATGACCCAATCGGTCATGTTAGGTGACGAACCTGTGTCAGTCGTATGGGTGATCGATCCCGACCAGTGGCCGCGAGCTCTGCTCCGCGCCGAGCTGATCGAGCGCGGTTTCGACGCTGTCGGTTATTTGCGCGCCTCCGACGCCCTGCCGCACCTCGGCGCGCGCTTTCCTGATTTGATCGTGGTCGACCTTCGCCATGCGTCTCGCGACGAAATTGCGCAGTTGTTTCAGGTCGGCGTCCCTGTGATCGGAATCGCCGGCATTCCCGAACCGCCATGGCGCGCAGAATTCAAATGGGGCGCCCTGCTGCGGCGCCCCATTTCCATCGGCGAGATCGCCGATAAAGTTTCTAGTTTCCTGTGACGAACAACTTGCCGTCGTTCTGCGTGTAGATCTTCCCGTCCGGACCGATCGACAGCGGCGTGTAGGCCGCGCCGATCGCCAGATTCGTGAAGACCTGATTCACCAGGCGACCGTTCCGATCGATCATGTACAGATTGCCGTCTTCACTGTTCGCGAAAACAATTCCCTTCTTGTCGACCGCAGGCGCGTTCACGCACCACTCGAAGCTGTTGGGGTGATCCGACGTGCATGACAGCGAGCCGTCGGAGTTACGCGTGCAGCTCAGCGTATTCGTGTTCTGAAATCGCCAGTTGATTTGTAGATCGGGCGTCAGCGAGGTGATGAAGAACTGCTCGGGATACGCAGGATCGGTCGCGTTGCGATCGATTGGACAGATCGTCGCGTCATTGCAATACGAGCCTAGGCCGCTGTAGTGATTCTCTTTCGTGATCACGGCGAACCCCGTGCCGGTGGAAAAGATCGCCGGCGTCGTATCCCATCCGAACTGGAACCCGCCCCATGGTGCAGCGGTATCGAGATACTGGCCGCTGCTCGACCAGCGCATCATGTGACCCTGCGCGTAGTTGTAACGGGTATAGGAGCCGTAGTAGATCGAGCCGTCAGGCGCGACCACCGGCGCGGAAGTGGAATCGTCGAGCACGCGGCCAGTGCCCGGCAAACCATCGGGGGGACTGACACCGCTCACCGTAAGGCCCGCGCGGCAGCCCCCCGGCGCGCCGTTCGCCGGAAGGAACGGCGAGCCGCACCCATCGTGAAAATGTTCGCGCATCGACGCCGCCCACTTCGATGTCAGATTCGGGTTCACCGCGATGACATAGCCGTAATAATCGTCAAATGAGGCCCGGCTGATGTCGTAGACGGTGCCGTCAAGTCCAATTGCCGGCGCGGTGTTGACCGGCGGCCGCTGCGAGCCGCAGGTGACGGTCGGCACAGGCGCGGGGGTGCCGTCGGGGTTGAGAACGGGCCATGGGAGATTCGCCGTCGAGTAGCGGAATTTGCACTGGTCCGTTGCCGCAGGCGAGCCGGGAACCAGGGTCGACCATGCAACCGCGGTCGGTGTGTCGTCAGTTGTCACCTTGACCAGCCACGAATTCGGTACATCGGCCAGCCAGGGATCTTTCACACTGCCGTTGAGCTGCATCACGTTGTAATAGATGTTGCCGGCGCTGTCGGCGCTCAGAGGGCCGACGGCGTATGTGTTCGCATCGATCGTCGCGAACGGATTGATGTGCGCCAGCACGGCCCCGGTGCCGCGATCGAGTTTCCAGACCGTGCCGCCGAAGCCGGGAACATACATGGCAGCACTGGTGAGCGCGCCATGGTACACAGGCTCCCATCCCGGTCCGTCCTTGTCGGGCGAAAACGGCACAGGCTTCCAGTCATTGATGTGCGTCCATTGCAGCGTCAGGACGCCGTTGACCCAACTGAATTTGTTCTCACACCAGGTCTGCACCACCCAGTTCTTAATGTTGGAGTATTGGCCGGTCTTGCACTCCATGAAGACATCATTCCCGTCGACGAGCGGCGTCTGGTAATGCACAAGAAGGCCGCCGGCCGCGTACGGTCCCTGCTGTTCCTTCGAGACAAACGGGTCATAAACGATGTCGGCCAGGATGTTCGAACCGGTCTGCCCCGAGACCGATACCGATCCCTGGTGCAACTGGTTTTGCCCCCACTGTCCCCACCAGACAGTGGCGGCGAAGCTGCTGGTCGCGATAAAGAAGACGCCCAGGAAGAGCCGACCGCGGAGAGTACGCATATGTTGCCTCCTCTTTTGAGCGCCGGGCTGCGCGTCATTATTTATGGATCGACGGACGCTAACACATCGAAAATGAGGCTGCAACATGTCACGCCCGCTTCTGCTTTTTCGAGCTGCGACATATCCACGACATCGATTTGAAAACCTCGCGATTCGAGCCGGCGCCGTGTGCGGGGATACGACGCGCTGTAGATCAGCCCGTCGTCGAGCCGCAAAATGTTCGCGGCGTGCGGCTCGCTCGGATCGACGTCGATGCACTCGAAACCGCGAAACTGAGCGCGGTCGACGTAGTCCGGGTTCAGCAGAAGCGTTTGGCCGTCGATCGCTGTGACCGCAGATTTCAGATGCAGGCAATTGCGAAATTGGATGGGAACGACGTCGTCTGCCTTCGCCCCCGCGACGCGGGGGAGAAGGTCGCTCGATCCACCCTCTCCCCGCTTCGCGGGGCGAGGGATCTCAAGAAGCTGCTCGACAGCGGCCGCGTTGGTGCGTTGCGAAGTGCCGACGTATAGCTTCTGATCCACGACCAGCACATCTCCCCCATCGAGCGTAGCCGGCGGTTCGATGTAGCGCAGCGGCCGATAGTGCCGCACGACCTCGGCCACACTTGTCGTTTCCGGTCGCCGCGATTCCGCCCCCGGGCGCGTGATGATCGCGACGTCGTCGAGCACGACCGCCGTGTCCTCCACAAAGACCGAATCAGGCATATCGGGTGTAGCCACGGCATGCACGATGGTGCAGCCGTGGGCCGCGAGCGAGCGTTCGTAGGTGGCGTGTTGCAGGACGGCCCGATCGAAGTCGATCGGCTGCCGCTGGAGGTAGCTCAGCTGGCACTCGGCGATGCGAGGGCTGACCGAACGCGTGATTGCGATGCGCACGCGCGCTATTATTCACGTATGGCTTGCGATCACACCGATCCGCCCGTGGTGATGCAGCGTGCCGAGAAGTGGCTGCACGAGCGGGGAATTCCGGCCGACAAGTGGAGCGGCCTGCGCATTCAACACGCCGAGAACACGCCCAACGCAAAAGGCTGGAAGTCGGTGATCATCGAGATCGAGCGTCGCAACGGAGAGTGGATCGTGACTGACATCGACCGCCGACCCGATCCGGTGACCGAGTCCGGGCTGAGCATCGCTTCTTGAAGCTGGGCAGGCTGTATCTCGTAATCGCAATCCTCTATCTCATTCCGATCTGGTCGGTGGCGCACCTGCCCACCGCCGACGGCCCGTCGCACGTTTACAACTCGTGGATTCTTCGGGAATTGATCGCGGGAAACAGCGGTCCGATCTCGCGCTACTTCGAGATCGACTGGCGGCCGCATCCGAACTGGATCGGCCACGCGCTGCTGGCGCTGCTGATGACGATCGCCCCGCCCGTGATGGCCGAGAAAATTTTCTTCAGCGCGATTGTCCTTCTCTTCTTCGCGAGCCTCTGGCTTTACTCGGGAAAGTCGCCCTACGCCTTTTTCGCTTTCCCGTTCGCGTACCACCAATTCCTGCAGACCGGCTTCTACAACTTCTCGGTGAGCATCGCGCTCTACTTCCTGATTCTGGGCATGTGGTGGAAGCGCCGCGATTCTCCGAACGTGAAAAACATTGCCTTGATGGCGCTGCTTCTGATCGTCTGCTACTTCTCGCATCCGATGTCGACGCTTCTCGCGATCGGATCGATCGGATTGCTCTGGCTTCTGGCGCTGCGCGGGCGCAAGGCGGCCCATCTCCTCGCTTTCGTGCCCTTGATTCCACTGCTGGGGTGGTTCGCGTGGCAGCGAAAACCGGAAGCCGCGTTGAACTCCGCCGCGTTTGGCAAGCGATTGGCCGCGTTGGTGCGGATCGATTCGCTGTTCACCTTCGACTTCAGACAGTTTCAGCTCGGCTACGCCATGTTTGGATTGCTGGTCGTGCTTTCGATCCTCACTGCCATTCGCGAGCGGCGGCGTGACGTCGACGCCTTTGTCGTGATCACGCTGGTCTTCATCATCATTTACTTCTTCGCGCCCGACGACATCGCCGGCGGCATGGCCGTCGCGCAGCGGATGTCACTCTTCATCTATCTGTTGCTTCTGCCGTGGTTCACGCCCTCGCTCACCAAGCCGCTGCGCATCGGTCTGATCGCGCTGCTGAGCGTCCTGGCCATCGGCAACCTGCTCTACCTCACCCGGCATTACCGCGCGGCCGATCGCTACCTCACGCAATTTCTCCGATCGCTGAAACCCATCACGCCCGAGACGACATTGCTGCCGCTGCTCTTCAACCGGGAAATGCCGGACATGTTCATCAGCCCCTACTCCCACCTTGTCGATTACGTCGCGATCGAGAGACGCCTGGTCGATTTTGACAATTACGAAGCAGCCACCGGCTACTTCCCTATTCGGTTCAAGCCCGGCATTCCGTCGATTCCGATTTACTCGATCGAAGCTGGGCCGGCAGTGCTGCCCATCGCGCCGTTTGCGCCACGGGCCCAGTACATCTTTACCTGGCAGATGCCGGAGTATTCGCCCATTGAAAAGGATATCGAGGCGCATTACCGCCGCGCCTACGCGCTGCACGGTGCGCGCGTGTATCGAAGCCTGTCGATGGCGCCGCCGATGGCAGCCTCGCCCATGATCCTGCTTCCGATCGCGGGAACCGCTGGAGAAAAAGGGGGGTGGCGCGTCGATCAATTCGCGCGCAACGGCGGTCAACGCCCGGCCCACCTCATTCTGAGCACATGCGTCGCATCTTGCGAAGTCGATCTACCGGCCGGCGAACAGATCTCCCTGGCCTCGGCCGACGATCAAATGCCTTTCATCTTCGCCTACCTTACCAACGGCGACCTCAAACGTCTGAGTTTTTCGACTACGGTGAGCTTCGGAAGCGAGATGCTCACCACCATTCCCACCGTTCAGGAGAGCGATTTTCGACGGCGGAAGATCCGCATCGCGAACGTTCCCTTCGGCGGCATGCGACTCAACCTCCGCGCCTGGTTCCTGGGCGAAGGCACGAATCTGTTCTTCATCCACATCTTCTCGCGCGAGGGCCGCCTCCTCGGCAACAAGCTGGCGGGAATCGATCCCACCGCATTTTTCACGGAGGGAGATCTCTCGCGACAATTTCCACAAATCTCACCGCAAGAATTCGTCGATGTGGAAATCGACACGCAATCGGACGATCTGCGCGTGTGGGCGTTCATCACCGCGACCGACTACCACCTGCATCGCATCAAGCTTTACTTGCCGATGTGACGGCATCCAGCAGCCGCTGCACTTCCTCCTCGGTGGTGTAGGCGGCACAGCCGATGCGTACCAGACCCTCGACGCCCAACACCCGGATGACGGTGGCGGCGTAGAAGTCGCCGTGACTCGCGAAGATCGCGCGCTTCACGAGGGCTCGCGCCACTTGCTCCGATGTCATGCCGTCCACAGTGAACGCAACGGTAGGAGTCCGCGGCGCATCCGGCGGCGGACCGAAGAGCCGCACGCCTTTGATCGTCTGCAGTCCGTCCCACAACATCTTCGTCAACTTCTCGCCGCGCTGGTGCAGCCAGTGGTGGTCAATCGAATTCATGAACTCGACCGTCGCTTTCACCCCCGCCATGCCTTCCTGATTCTGCGTTCCGGTCTCGACGCGTTCCGGCCCCGTGTCAGGAGCGGGTTCGAGTTTCGGAAAGGGCAGCGACTCCTGAAGAGCCTTTCGCGCGTACAGGATCCCGATGTGCGGGCCGTAAAACTTATAGGCCGAGACGGCCAGGAAATCGCAATCGAGGGCCCGGACGTCGATGCGTGCGTGTGGCGCAAGATGGACCGCATCGACGAAAAAAAGTGCACCGGCGCTCCGCGCGATCTGGCGCACCCGAGCGAGGTCGTTGATCGTGCCGACGGCATTCGACGCGCCGCCGATCGCGATCAGCCGCGTCTTCGGCCCGGTGAGCCTGGCGAGATGGTCCATGTCGATCTGACACGTCTCGGGAATCATTCGCGCTGTCCGTACCACGATTCCGCGATCGATCTCCAACGCGCGCCATGGTGCGACGTTGGCGTGGTGATCGAGCTCCGTGACGATCACTTCGTCGCCCGCCTTCCAGGTCCGCGCGACAGCGCGAGCGAGATGGAATGTGATGGTGGTCATGTTCGCGCCGAACGAAATTTCGTCGGCGGTCGCATGGAGAAACTGCCCCGCGGCCTGGCGTGCCGCGGCGATGATCGCGTCAGTCTCCTCGCTGGTGGGATACGCCCAATGCGTATTCGCGTTGTGGTGAAAGAGGTAATCGGTCATGGCATCGGCGACGCTGCGGGGCACCTGCGTTCCGCCCGGTCCGTCGAAGTACGCCACCGGAAGTCCATCGTGGGTACGGGAAAGGGCCGGGAAGCAACGACGGAGCGCGTCGAGATTCACGCGACTCTGGTGGCGCGAACGAACGCGCTGAAGTAGCCCGCGCCGTGCTCGCGCGTCGGCTCGATATCGATCGACGCGAATCCGGCATCGCGCAGCAATGCCCGATACTCGTTTTCTTCCAGCGCGCCCGCGACGCATCCGATCTTCTGTTCCATCTCGCGCCGAATGTCATCGGCAACTTCACCGCGATGCACGATGTCCGACACCGCGAAACGCCCGCCCGGTTTGAGAACTCGGAAGGCTTCGCGCAGCACCTGACCTTTGTCGCCCGAAAGATTGATCACGCAGTTGGAGATGACGACGTCGACCGATCGATCGGGAAGCGGAACCTTCTCGATCTCACCCTTCAGGAACTCGACGTTGGTGACGCCCGCCTTCCGTTGATTCTCACGCGCCAGCTCGAGCATCTCCTCGGTCATGTCGAGGCCGTACGCTTTCCCGGACGGACCGACGCGACGGGCGGAAAGAAGCACGTCGATCCCGCCGCCCGACCCGAGGTCGAGGACGACTTCTCCAAGGTTGAGATTGGCCAGCATGGTCGGATTGCCGCAGCCCAGCGAGGCATTGGCGGCGGACTGAGGGATGGCGGTGAGCTGATCGTCGCCGTAGATATTTGCCGTGACGGAGTCACAGCAGGCCTTCGATCCGGACTCTGCCTCCCGCGCCAGCCGGCCGTACTTGTTTCGAACGGCTTCTTTGCTGTCGTTCATGGCTAGAATATTAGTCGATGCCCAGGACAGTTGTGGTTGGAACCGGCAGCCACATCCCGTCGGTGGTCGTACCGAACGAGTATTTTCTCGAGCACGAATTTCACGGGCCCGACAACAAGCCCATCGCCAAGAGCAACCGCGAGATTCTGCAGCAATTCGAAGCGATCACCGGCATTCGCGAGCGCCGCTACGCTCCCGACGATCTCGTGACTTCCGATCTGGCGTTCGACGCCGCGCAGTGTGCGTTGCAATCCTCACGCATCAATCGAGAGCAGCTCGACTACATCATCGTGGCGCATAACTTCGGCGACGTCCGCGCCGGAAGTCTCCGCTCCGATCTCGTCCCCGCCATTGCTGCGCGCGTGAAGAACAAACTCGAGATCGAGAATCCTCGCACGGTGGCGGTCGACGTTGTCTTTGGCTGCCCGGGATGGCTGCAGGGCGTCATCTGGGCCGACGCCATGATTCGCGCCGGCGATATCCGGCGCGCCATGGTCATTGGAGCCGACACGCTGTCGCGCATTTCCGATCCGCACGATCGCGACAGCCTGATCTACGCCGACGGCGCAGGCGCGACCATTCTGGAAGCCCGCGACACCAAGGATGGAATCCTGGCCCACAAGGTCCGCTCCGACACGCTCGAGCATTCGATGATGCTGCGCATGGGCTACTCGTACAAAGACGAAGCGTTCCTGGAAGCGCTCTTCCTCAAGATGGAAGGACGCAAGCTGTACAAGTACGCGCTGCAAACGGTCGCCGGCTCGATCAAGGAGTGCCTCGAGGACGCCGGCATCGATATCACTCAGGTGAAAAAAGTCTTGCTGCATCAGGCCAACGGCAAAATGGACGAGGCGATCCTCGAGGCGCTTTACGACCTCTACGAAGCCGAGCCGCCGTGCAATGTCATGCCCATGACGATTTCAACGCTCGGGAACAGCTCGGTGGCCACCATACCGACCATGCTCGATCTGATCTGCAAAGGCAAAATGCGCGAACACGCCCTCGCCCCCGGCGACATCGTGGTCTTCGCCTCGGTCGGCGCCGGCATGCACATTAATGCGGCGGTGTATCGAGTTCCGTCATCATCATGACCCTCGCCCCGCTTGCGGGGAGAGGGTGGCGCGCAGCGCCCGGTGAGGGGCCCCTCATCCGCCCTTCGGGCACCTTCTCCCCGCACGCGGGGAGAAGGCACTGCGGCGTCACTTGATCGCGTCGACCATCAGGAAACGCGTCCCGCTGTTGACGAACATCCGCCCGATCACCGTGCGCGTCGTGCCGGCAGCGGCGATGACGTTGGCCGGCATCACGCTGTCGTCCTTCGGCGGCATCAGGACGTAGACGCGGCGCGTTCCGTCCTCGTAGCAGTAGGAATCGACAATTTCGCCGCGGACGGTCACCGCCTGATCGGCGATGATTTGAAGCCGGCGGACCGCCGGCCTGTTACATCCGTCAGACACCTTCCGGAAATTGCGTGAAGCTCCCCTGTTCGAAGACGATGTCCCGATCGAAGTTCGTGGTGGCGCCACCCCAGGCTGCATCGCGTTTTCCATCTCGTCCCAGTGACCAGATTCTATAGGAAGCTTCGCCGCTCACGGTCCAGAGTGCGACATGGAAAGGACGATCCCAACCATCCTTTTTCGGCAGAACCTTCACGTAAGTTGGCTCGAGCATGGCCGCTAATTCGCCGGCAAGATATCCGCGGCGCACCGGTTTCCAATCCGGATGATCGGTTTCGTACGCCTCGATGGCGGTCGAGATCGTCCGGAGGTCGGCCATCGTCCGTTTTTGCTTGCTGCGATCCATCGCAGTCATCACATTCGGCACGACGACCGCGGAGCAGGCACCGAAAATAACCAATGGAATCCAGAGCCACCAACGTCGCATGCGTGCAATATGGGACGAGCCGGCGCTGTCGCCGTGACTCGGGTCACCTTAACTGTGACGTTGCAGTAGCTTGGCGAGTTTCAACGGCGAGATGTTCAGAGCTTCCTCAACTTCAACGAGCCGTTGTGCGTGCTCACGCGCAGCTCAGGTCCCCCTCCGTTGACGTCGCCCACGTATCGTGAATAGCCGGTCGATCCGAGCGTAATCGGAAAATCGGAGCTCATGTCCATGTGATGGCCATTGGCGTTGAGATGGAATCGCGCCTGCGCCGGAAGGATGAAATCCATTCCGCCATTGTGCGTTTCAATGCTCGCCGGTCTCGTGAAGTTGCGATAGGCGATGCGCACATCGCCGTTATGACTCTCAATGGAGGCGGCACCATCGAAGTCTCGGACGTCGATGTCTCCGTTGTGCGTGTTGACCCTGAGGTCGCTGTGCAGCGCGGTCACGCGAATCGAGGCGTTGTGGGCATCGACGGAAAGTCGCGCTGTGGCCGGCATCGAGATGGTGTAGTCAATGAGGGGAAGATCGCGCTGGACGCCGAGCCATGTGAATCGGGTCGGAACGTCGCTGTAATCGGATTCCACCCGGACGCTGCCGCCCGAGCCGGTAACTTTCACATCCGTCTTTTCGACGTCCTCATCTCTACCGAAATCCGAGGGGACGATACGCGCGGTGACATCGACCGTCGACTGATTCCAGGTGGTCACAGTGATGCTCCCATTGTGGATATCGACGGAAAGGCTTCCGGTCTGGTCGAGCTGCGCCGTTCGGTGAAGACGGCGTTCCGAAGCCGCGGCCATGGTCGCGATGAGAAAAATCGAGAGGCTGACGAGCAGTCTGCGCATGGGTCCTCCTATTCCAACTAGCTACGTGCGGCGGCAGCCGGGGTTGCAGTGCGCTCCCTTGGGATGGTGATGATGCACCGCCGGCCGCTTGCGGATCACGCCGAAGGGCGTGAATCCGCGCTCCGCCGCCCGCGCCCACAACAGAGCATACGACTCCCCGGCCGGCGCAGGCGAGATGGTGTGGAAGCCGGCGGCGAGTGGACGCGCCCCGTCGTACGGTGTGCCGTCCAGCGCTCCGGCAAAGGCATCCCTGCGACCGACGATGGCGTATTCGGCGGGCACATCAATTTGAAAGGTCGACTCCCCGGCTGGCAGTATTCGCCCCGGCACGCGCACCCCGCCGATAAACGCAAAGTTCTTTTGCAGGAATTTGCGCGTCGCGCGCGAGTAGCCGTACAGATCAGGACCGATGACCATGGTGCGGGTTCGCAGAATGTCGGAAACGACCGTGTCTGCGATGACGCCCTTGAACATCCGATGTTTCGTCATCGGCTCCAGAACGTAATAGAACGCCCGCGGCCGGAAGACAGTCTCGCCTTTCAAATCCATCACGAATTCGCCGGGCGTGGTGAGCTGCAAGGTTTGCTCGATCACCGTCAGTCCGTCGCGGGTCTCATTGCGATGAAGCCGGCCGATCGCGAGCACAATGACGATTTCCGCAAACGCGATGATCACCACGCGGCGATAAGTAAAGAAGAGCGAGACGAGCGTGATCGCGGCGAGAGGAAAATATGGCAGCCAGTGTTCGTGCTCCACCAGCGGCCAGAGGCAATAGAGCGCTGCGCCGTAGAAATGGGTCGTCACGAACAGGAAGTAGCGCTGCGGAGTATCGGCGGCGCGCCGCGCCAGCATCGCGATGAGAAACAGAAGGACCGGAAAAAGAATGAGCCGCAACACGCGAACGTGGTGCACCATGTTGTGCGTGATCACGCCGTAGACGAACGGATCCCACGCCCCGCGGGCCGCGAAATAGATCGCGATTGCCGCAGGCGGGATCACACCGGCGGCAAGAAATGCGGCGGTGTAGCGGCCGGCTCTCAGCCGGCCGGTCTTGATCGCGACACACATCGCGCCCACCGCAACCGATAGCAAGAGCAGCATCGTCTTGGCCGAAACCGCAGCGGCCAGACCGAGCAGAAAGCCAGATGCCGCGACACGGGAGGTGGTGAGCGGCGCGGAGACGAGAATCGCGATGCTGGCCAGCCAGAACACCGCCCAAAGATCGTCGGTTCGAAATTCGACGGAGCACAAGACCAACAGCGGAAAGAGCGCCGCTACGATGGCGCCCCAGATCGCGACGCGGCGGGGATAACAACGCGACGCGATCCGAAACGTGATCGCGATCATCGCCGCGTATAGCGGCAGCATGGCCAGACGCATCGCGATCAGCGCGTCCGCTCGCTCTCCCACCATCCGCAACAGCGGCGCCAGCAGCATGTGGAACAGCGGCATGTGATTGTCGAAGACGTCGCGATACGGCAGCAGTCCGCTGGCCCACGTCCAGACCATGTGAAGATGCTGCGGCTCGTCGCTGTCGATGCGATATTGGAAGACGGCCACGACGCGGATGATCGCGGCCGCAGCGAGGGACGCCGCCATCGCGAGCGTCTCCCATCGCACCTCCAGCCATCGCTGCGACGGTGCGAGATCAGTAACCGACTGATCGGGCACCGATGGGGCGACGGTCATCTAATAATGTCTCTCTCTCTGAGCCAAAAAATTGGGGCCGGCTTCGACTCCGGCCCCCGGGGACCTTGATCCTCCGTCGGCCGGTGCCTGACCGTGCGGAAGCTTGCTGCCGTACCGAATGTAACGGCAGCGCCAGCCAGGCAGAATTCGCGATTGCCTCATTTCGTCGTAGGCAATTTACCTATCGGGTTGGCCGCCTATAATTGTGAGTCTCCCATGCTCCAATCGATCCGGTCCCGGCTGATCGCCCTCGTACTTGCAGTTGCCTTGCCGCTTCTCGGCTTACTGGTTTGGGTGTTCTGGGCGGAGATCAGCCGCGTGCACAACTCGGCGCAGGACCTGGCCCTCCGAATTGCACGCTCGCTCTCGAGCGACCTCGGAGGCTCGAATACACGCGCCAACGCGCTGCTGTCGCGGATGGCCGGACGCCCGAAGATTCGTCACGCCATTCCCGGCGATTGCGATTCGCTCTTCGCCATCGTCGACTTCTTCCCGCAATACTTGAACCTCGTTCTTCTCGACACCCGCGGGAACATCATCTGCTCCGCGACGCCCACGGCCGCCGACGCGAAGATCAGCGCGGCCGCCGAGTCCATCGTCAGCGCCCGCCTGCGCGACGCGCGTGAGCCGAATCTCGAGACCATCGTGCTGCCCATCGCCGGCAAGTGGATCTCGGTCGACTTTCGTGCCATCCGAGATGGCGACGCCATCAGCGGAGTTCTGGCGCTGGAGCAATATGTCGACCTCGACGTCGGCGCTTTTCCGATCGGGACGGTCGTCACCCTTGTCGACGCCCACGGGCGCATCCTGGCTCGATCGCCGGACGGCGACGGCTGGGTCGGCCGCGACTACAGCGCCACCGGCGTCGGCCGCAAGGCAACGCAAGCGCGCGAGGGTCACGCTCAAGCCCGCGGCGTCGATGGCGTCACGCGCCAATACGGCTTTACGCCGGTGACCGGCCGCAATTGGCTGATTTACGTCGGCATTCCGGCCGGGGTCGGCCGGGCCGCGGTGCGAGCGCTGATCGTAAACGGTCTGGCAGCTGGTCTGATCATCTGCGCCGTGGTGCTGCTGTTGGCGTTGCGCCTGGCGCGAACGATCAAGAGCCCGCTGGATGTCCTGGCGGGGGCGGCAAAAAGAGTCGGCGCTGACGGCTATGTCGGACGCGTGCCGGCGGACGGGCCGCGCGAGATTGCTGTCGTCGCCCAGGCTTTCAATCACATGATCGAGAGCCGCTCCGATGCCGACACCGCGCTGGAGGCGCTGTCGAAGAAATTGCTCGACGTTCAGGAAGAGGAACGCAGCCGCATCGCGCGCGAGATTCACGACGAGCTCGGACAGTTGCTGACGGCGCTGAACATGGACATCGGCGGCCTGCTGAAGACCGCCGAGCCGCTGAATCAGGATCAGAAGACCATGGCCCGGCGCATCCGGCAGGCGCTCACGCAGACGATTTCGTCGGTACAGCGGATTGCGGCCGAACTGCGGCCGGCGGCCCTCGACGATTTCGGCCTGGTGGCGGCCATCGAATCGGAGGTCCACACCTTCGAGGAACGCACGGGGGTCGAATGCGATCTCTCCTTTCCCAGCGATACGCTTTCGTTTGGATCGGAAGTCGACGCCGCGATCTATCGCATCGTTCAGGAAGCGATGACCAACGTGGCGCGCCACTCCGACGCCACACGGCTCGAAATCAAATTGCGTCAAAGCGATGGCGTCGCGTCGCTCGAGATTCGCGACGATGGTAAAGGCATCCCGGCCGACAAAGTCCGCGACCATCGTTCGCTGGGCATCATCGGCATGCGCGAGCGGGCGCGGCGCATCGGCGCGATGGTGGAAGTCGAAGGCGCCCCAGGACGCGGAACGACTGTCTCGGTTCGGATTCCTGTGCCGGCGGCGCGGGCGGGAGTTTCATGATTCGCGTGCTGATCACCGACGATCACGCCATCGTGCGCGACGGACTGCGCCAGATTGTCGGCGAGACCGATGACATCACCGTGGCGGCGCAGGCCAGCACGGCCGCCGAGACACTCGATCGCCTGCACGAAAACACCGTCGACGTCGTGGTTCTCGATCTCAACCTTCCCGACCGACACGGCCTCGATCTTTTGTTGCAGCTTCGCAGCGCCTACCCGCGGCTTCCGGTTTTGATCCTGAGCGTGAATCGCGAGGCGGCCTACGCCGTTCGCCTGCTCAAGGCCGGCGCGGCCGGTTACATCGGAAAGGACGGCGCGCGCGAACAGTTAGTCGAGGGCATTCGGGCGGTCGTGAAAGGAGAAAAGTACATCGCTCCGCCGCTGGCGGCGTCGGTTGCCATGCATCTGGTCGGCGACGGCACCGGCCGCCGCCACGAGCAACTTTCCGATCGCGAGTTTCAGGTTCTCCGGCAGATCGCAGCCGGCAAACCGCCCAGGCAGATCGCGGCCGACCTCAACGTCAGCGTCAAGACCATCGGCGCACATCGCGCCCACATCCTGCAGAAGATGGGACTGCGCAACAATGCCGAAATCGTACACTATGTTGTTACTAATAAACTGTTATAATTATTGCGATACGTTTTTCGACTTGGCCTCGACGTTCCACCGCCCCAGCCGCGTTCGATCGCACGCATTGACAGCGTCGAAGGTGTAATTGCCGTCGTGATAGCCCTTGCCGATCAGCGCCAGGCATTCACTCTTCATCGGATGCTCCTGCGCCGCGAAGTAGTGTCGCAGCGTCATGGCCGCTTCGGCCTCGTTGATGGCGGCCCCCGGCGCCCGCCGCGCTCCGCCCGGACGATCACCGACCACGCGCACCGGACCGGTGTCCGCGCGCGGAACCTTCAGCTTCTGATTCCGATACCAATAGGCGCCGCCGCCCGCTGCCATCAGCAGCAGCAAAACAATCCACACGCCGCTCGATTTGCGACGCTGCCTGGGAAGCTTGCCGTCGAAGACGTCGCCGGCGTAGGTCCCACACTCCGGACAGACCCTCGCGCTGCGCGGAATCAGCGTGCGACAGTATGCGCAGTAGCGGTCGTGGTCGGCCATCCGCTTTATGATGCACCACAGTGAACGTTGACCGCATTCCGCATCATCCCGTCCCGACCACGGGCGAGAAGTTCGATGATCTCGGGCTCAGCACGCCGATTCGGCAGTCGATTCGCGAAGTCGGATTCGAGCATCCCACGCCCATCCAGTCGGCGGTCATTCCACTGGCACTCCGCGGTCGCGACATCATCGCGCTGGCCCAGACCGGCTCCGGCAAAACTGCCGCCTTCGTCATTCCGCTCGCCGAAAAATTACAGCACGGCGGAGGTCTTCGCGCGCTGATCATTTCGCCGACCCGGGAAATCGCCCTGCAGACACAAGCCTTCATCGAGCTGTTTGGAAAGAATCACGATCTCAAAGCGGCCTGCCTCATCGGCGGCGTGAAGATGAAAGGGCAGATGCAGGCCATCAAAGAGCAACCCGACATCGTGGTGGCCACGCCGGGACGCCTGCTCGATCACATCAACCGAAGGACGATTCGGGTCGACAAAGTCGAAGAGCTCGTCCTCGACGAAGCCGACCATATGCTCGACCTCGGCTTCCTCCCCCAGGTCCGCCAGATCCTGGGCAAGATCCCAAAGACGCGCCGCACCATGATGTTCTCGGCCACCATGCCCCCGGCCATCGAAGAGCTGGCGCGCACCATGCTCCGCGATCCGCTCCGCATCGACATCACGCCGGTCGGCAGAGCGGCCGTGGGAATCACGCATCGACTCTACGTCGTCGCGCCCGAGAACAAGCGGCCGGCGCTGCTGGCCCTATTGCATCAGGAGCTGGGCAGCACGCTGGTCTTCGCGCGGCGCAGAGTCGACGCCGAATGGCTCTACCACATCCTGCATCGGCAGGGACATCCGGTCACGCGCATTCACTCCGATCAGTCGCAGGGAAAGCGTGTGCAGGCGCTCTCGAATTTTCGCGAGGGCTCGCATCGCATCCTGGTCGCGACCGACATCGCCGGACGCGGCATCGATGTCCCCGGCATCGAGCACGTCATCAATTTCGACATCCCTGAAAATGTCGAGGACTACATCCATCGCGCCGGCCGCACGGCGCGCGTCGATCGCGAAGGCATCGTGTCGTCGATCGTGACGTGGCAGGACCTCATGATGGTCCGGCAGATCGAAGCGGCCCTCGGTCAGCCCATCCCGCGCTGCACAGTTCCGGGAGTCGAGCCGTGGGTGGAGCGTCAAAAGCCGCCCACCCGAACGCGCACTCGCGTCTGATTACTTGGCGGGCACCTTGACCCAGTAGCCGTCCTTCTCCTGCCAGTTGTAGCGCGCTTTGCCGTCGACCTTGTGAAGCGACGCGTCGCTGAGCACCAGCTTCTCGCCGTCGTCTTTCATGAAGAAATCGACATCGACGGTGTGGTTGTCATCCGATTTGAAATCTACGCATGCGAAATATGTCTTCGGATCCACACGTGCCAGCCGCTCCGTGTGAACGTGATCGAGCGTCAGGTTCCAGGTCTTGTCGCCGTCTTTCACATGGTAGGCGCCGTCCGCCTTCTGTGCGTTCTGGATCTCGGCGGTAATGGCCTTCTCCAGCTCGTCCATCGTGTAGGCACGAGATTGTTTAGGCGCCGGCTTGTTCTTGGGGTGTTCGGGATGCTCCTGCGCGTATGCCACAACTGCAATGAGAGCGGTCGCGGCGATGAAAAGCTTTTTCATTGTGGTCTCCTTTTGGACGGCCGGATTCTCTCATAGTCGGGCACTTCGACAGTTACAGTCGCTTCTGCGCGGTGGCGTAGCGGCTCGGCTGCTTCGACGGCCGCCGTGACGGTTCGCGAAGGCGGGATCTTCACCACGATGTCTCTTTTCTCACCAGGAGCCAATGAAGGCATCGTGAAGCGCTGTTTTCCTACAGTCAGCACGACATCGGTAGCGTCATTCGCGCCGACGTTTTCCAAAGTGAAACTCCCGGGCGCCGTAAATGTTAGGCGCAGATCGACGGTGAAGTCGACCTTGGCGACGAAGTCGTCGCCATTGCGGAAGGTCGACTGCATCGGATTGAAGAGCGGGAAATTCGGTGAAGCGGTGCTGCCCGAAAACACGACGAAGTTTTCGCGATCGCGCGCCAGCGAGCTGCACACGTCGAAGCCCGCACCGCCTAGGTAAGTGGAGAAGACGATGCCGGAGCCGTCGCGCTTCAGCATGGTCACGAAGGCGTCGCCGGAGCCACCGCCATTGACATTCTGCACCGCGCGACGCAGCGGGAAATCTTCCGACGTCGTTTCGCCGCACACGATCGGCTGTCCATCGGACGTCAACACGATATCGAGCGGAAAATCGCTGCGACTTCCGCCCAGAAACGTCGAGAAGAGGACCGTTTTCGCATCGCTGCTCAGCCGCGCCACAAAGGTGTCGACCATCCCACCCTGCCCTTGAATCGGATTGACCTGCGGCATGTCCGGCGAATCGCCTCGACCGAGGATCCACACACTTCCATCGGGAGCGACAGCGATGGCGTCGCCGAAATCGCCGCTCGAGCCGCCGAAATAAGTCGAGTTGAGAATGGTTCCATCCGGCGCGACTTTGACAATCACCGCGTCGCCGACGCCGCCGCCGTAGTTCGGCTGCAACGCATTGACGACCGGAAAATCGCCTTTGCGAGCGGCGCCGATGAACCATGCGTTGCCTTGCCCATCGACCGCAACTCCATGTCCCGCGTCGGATGCCGAGCTGCCCAGCAGCGTCGAATAAACGACTTGACCATCGGCCGTGAAACGCGTGATGAAGAGATCGCTTCCTCCCCGGTTGGCATTCTGAAAAGAATGCAGCAGCGGAAAATCGGTCGAGAAGGTGTCACCGGCAATCACGAAGTTGCCCTGACCATCGACCGCAATCCCATCGGGCGCGTCGCCGCCATTCCCGCCGAAATAGGTCGCGTAGAGAATTTCACCTTCCGGGCTGAGCTTGGCGACGTAGCCGTCGTAAATGCCGCCGGCAAAATTCTTCTGCGCGGCATTCGCGGTGATCGGAAAATCGCGGGAGTCTGTTCGTCCGCAAACATAAATCAAACCGTTTGCATCGACGGCCAGTCCGAGCGTGTCCTCCGATCCGGTGCCGCCGAGGAATTTCATCCACAAAATGCGCGAGCCGTCGGGAGTGAGCTTGCCGATGAAGGCGTCAACGCGCTTGGGTGGACCAGTGGTTCCGGGAAAATCAGTCGATTCGGTCGAGCCCGCGACCACGATGTTTCCGGATGGATCGAACGCGACCTGGCCGGCGAATTCGAGACCGCGGCCGCCGAGGAACGTCGAGAAGTGGAGTAAGGCGGCGGCGAGGAGCATGGTCGAAAGATATACGAGCGTGCCCAGAGAGACGTTTTGAAATTAAGAATTTCGAATTTCGAATGAAGAATTAAGAATTGTGCTCGTTCCTAATTTTAAATTCTCAATTCGAAATTCGGCCTCTTAATGCTCAACCGGGCCCATCGTTTCATCGAACCACTTCATCGAGTCTCCGGACGCTGCCACACAGCATCGAAAAGACCCTGGCGCCGATCATTCGCGCCGGACGCGCCATTTTCTCGGTCGAGCTCGAGGGTTTCCTGGGCCAACACCTCCCCCATCCCGCCCGCCCCGAGCAGCGAGCGGACTTCGTACCTTCCGAGACGTGTGCCGGGTGCGAGTGGGGTCAGGTCTTTGATTCTCGCTTTCGTCTACGATATGTAGAAGTCAAGGGTAACCGCCCGTAAAGCGAGCAGTAACGTCGACGGCATCGAGAAACTCGTACTTGCGCAGAAGGCACGTAAACTGTTCATACAATATGGCTAACGAGATTTTCTATACAGTGTAGACGGTATCGAGAAGCAAAGACCTGACCCCATATGTCTACAGTCTTACTTTGCAGTCCCACGGACGGCCGCGCTCGTCGCGACAGGTGATGGCGACGTCGAGCGGCGCGACCGATGTGATCACCACGCCGTCGCGGGGAATCTCGCCATCCGCTGCGATGACGTGCCGATTCGGCCCGGCGGCTTTTTTTACGGTGCGGGCGAAACCCAGACCGGTGTAGCAGCTCTGCAGGATGATGGTCGCGTCGGGCGCGAGCTGCGCGAAGAACGCGCTCAGGCGCGCCTGATCCGATTCGTCGAGCGTGCGCTGATGCCTTCCGCTGAACGACATCCCATACGGGCAGCCGTGCGCGGAGAGAACGAGGAGCTTCGCGCCGCGAATGTCGATCGCGAAGAGCGCGTCGTCGGTCGCGACTTGATCGTGCACTTCCACCGCGTAGCGCAGCCGCAATTGGCGTTGCAGCTCGCGCTGATGCGAAGTGTGAAACGCGCGGCGAAACCACACGCGTTCGCGAGGGTAGATCAACACCGCGCGCTCGCGCAGTGCACTCACCAACAGCCACGCCGCCAGCACAAGCATGTCGTGTCGAACCCGAAGCGGACACGACAATTATAGGGTAATCAGGCCTCCCCTCACCCCGCGGCGGACGGCATCGGTGCGATTTTCTGCGCCGAGCTTGGCAAAAATCGATGACACATGAAACTTCACGGTGTGCTCGCTGATCTCGAGTCGCGCGGCGATAGCCTTGTTGGACAACCCTTCTGCCAGCACCTCGAGCACTTCCAGCTCGCGCGCCGTCAGTTTTTCCTCATGTGGAACGATCGCCAACCGTCACCTTCACTTCTTTCGAAGCACCACCGCGAACAAGATTGATGGCCACCGCCTTTCCGACGCGATCGCCGGCGAGCAGATCCAGAAGATCTTCCGGCGACTCCACCGGCTGTCCGTCGAACGCGACGATCACGTCGCCGACCAGCAAGCCGGCCTGCGACGCGGGGCTGTCCGACTTCACATCCGCAATCAGTAATCCCTGCCCCTCGGCAGTCCGCGCCGGCTGTCCGGCAACGCCGAGGTATCCGCGGCGAACGCGGCCGTGCTCGAGAAGCGCGGCGGCGGTCTTCCACGCGATCGAGGCCGGAATGATCACACCGAGTCCTCGAATGGCCGCCGCGGTCGCGATGCCGATCACCTTTCCCGACATGTCGACGAAAGCGCCGCCCGCGAATCCTTCGTGCATCGGTGCGGTCGTGCGAATCACTTCATCAATCGATCTTCCCCGCCCGGTCCGGAGCGGTCCACCAATAACGGAAACGATGCCGACGCTGGCTGTCACGGAATTGCTCCACGATCTCGCGATCGCGATCGCGAGATTGCCGACGCGCGCTGCATCGCTGGTCGTCACCGGCGGCGCATCGAGACCCGGAGTTCGCAAAAGCGCGAGTCCGGTGGCGGGGTCCCATCCGTGGAGCTCGGCGTCGAGCGTTCGATTGTCGTGCGTGCGCACATGCAAGCCATCCTCGCGACCCAGGGCGCGCGCGTTGGTGAGGACAACGTCGCGCGCATACACAACGCCGCTGGCGTTCTGAACCTGAATGACGGAAGGAGCGATCGACCCGACGATGTCGGCCATCTGATTGGAGAGCATCTGTAGTTCGTTCATGGCTGCGAATTCTGCGACGCCTCCCTCCAGCGTGCATCAGCCGAAAGACTAGGGCCCCTCACCCCGTCCCTCTCCCCGCAAGCGGGGAGAGGGTGGTCCCGCGGCGCGGGACCGGGTGAGGGGTCGGGCACTCCACAGCAGAAGCAGGTCGTACACGATCTTCAACACGCCCGCGGCGACGAACGGCAGCCAGTGATGTGAGCTCGCAATCACGGGGACAGCCAACACCGGCGCGAGCGCAGCACCGGTCGTGCGCGCGACGCCGGTCACGCCGGCCGCCGCGGTGCGTTCCGACTCGTCGACGACGGCCATCAGGTAAGACTGCCGCGTCGGCACGTCCATCTGTGAAATCGAGAAGCGGATGAGAAGGACCGCGACCGCGAGTGGCAGCGTCGGCATGAACGGAACGAGAACAAGCAGCACAT